>Ga0209415_10000907_pt1 | contig 56467 bp, 54 predicted proteins | sample PeaSoiSIISIP2007_FD_187696 | JGI IMG/M metagenome (GOLD analysis project Ga0209415, IMG submission 187696) | Peat soil microbial communities from Weissenstadt, Germany - SII-SIP-2007 (SPAdes) (version 2) | ecosystem: Environmental > Terrestrial > Soil > Wetlands > Peat | place: Germany... | reverse complement strand
CGATCGTGTTTTGGTTTTGACTGAAGATCTGACGAATTTGCTGCCGCTGCTGCGACGTGAGGCTTAGATTCGCAAACGGACCGTTCGGATCGAGGAACGGATTCGCAATCGCTTGCGTCGTGCTTGAAGCAGGATTGGGCGTGTACGGATACGCTGAGTTCGCAACAGATTGCGCGGCTGACAAACGGCTTCCCCCAGCAACGCTTTAAGGAACGAAGGCGCGTCGCGACAAAACGTGAGCACTATGCAAGCCGGTTGACTTTCGTACCGGTACTCGGATTTTCGTCGCCATCCGTGATGCCGGCATTAGCCTCGGCTCGCGCATCGGCGATCTTTTGCGGCGCGGTCTTGGCGGCATCGGCGGCCGCAACCGTGTTGAATTGAGGACTGGGCGAAGCGGCCGTTCCGGCTTGAATAGGCATCGTTCCTCCATCGACGTGAAAACGTTCGTGCTTGCCAGGTGGCGATTACGATGCTAGCGCAAGAAGGTCAAGAAAAAGTGGAGGGCCCCGCGAACCGCTGCGGCCGCAGCGGCAGCCGAATCGTAAACGTGCTCCCCGCCCCCGGCCGGCTCTTCGCGGACACGTCGCCGCCGTGCGCCCGGGCCAAACTTCTCGCAATCGCTAGCCCGAGCCCGGAACCCCCGTCGGCGCGCGCGCCGTCGGCGCGCCAGAAGCGATCGAATATCCGCTCCAGGTTCTCTGCCGCGATGCCGACGCCGTTATCGCGCACTTCGATCGCGACCACGCCGCGCTCTGCCGCGCACACGACATCGATCGACCCGTTCGCCGGCGTATAGCGCAATGCGTTTTCGAGCAGGTTGGCGATGATGCGCGCGATCTGCTCCGGCTGGCCGTAGATCGTTTGGCGTTCGGGGGCGCGGACCGTCAAGTGCACCTTGCGCGCGGCGGCCTCGGCGTAATAGCCCTGGGTTACTTTCTCAACGCAGTCGCGCACGTCGATGGCGTGCAAATCGTTGGCCACGTCTCCGTCGGCCCGCGCGAGGATGAGGAGTTCGTCCATAAGCTCCCGCATTTCGTTGGCCGCTTGCCGGATGTTTGCCAAAGCTCGCTCACGACCGCGATCGTCTCCGGGATCGTGGGCGAGCCGGTCGGCATTGGCCGTGATGATCGCGAGAGGCGTTCGTAATTCGTGGGCGGCGTCGCCGGTGAATCGATGAACGCGCGAATACGCCGACTCGACACGCGCCATCGACCGGGCTGAAAAGGCCGTAATGACGAGTCCACCCGCCACGATCGCGATAGCGGTTCCCGCCGCGAAGCTGAGATCGAGCTGCCGCAGGATCCTCGCGGCACGATCGTTGGAAATCGTCGCGCGTATCTCGCCGTTGAGGGGTCCGTCATGGACGGAGATTTGGGCGACCGCAGCGTTGTCGGTCTCGATCATTCCGCTCGAGGCGACTTGCCGGCCGTTAGCGTCGAGCCACACGAGCCCTTCGTCCGGCGCACTCAGCGCGCTGGCCAGGGCCGACGCGATCGGTCGTCCGGGCGGGTTTTCCTCGACGGCTTCCTCGCCGTTGTGCGCAATCATCGTAAGACGTTCAGCGACGTTCAGGCGATACTCGCGCGCCATCAGCACGTGCACGGCCGAGGCGCCGATGACGAGAACGCAGCCCAGAATGGCGCTGTAAACGAGGAAGCTTTTAAGGATCCGCAAGGCGGTAGCCGAATCCGTAGAGGGTTATGATGACCTCGGACCGTGCTCCGGCGACACGGAACTTCTTGCGCAAATTCGCGATATGCGACTTAATGGTCGCCGACGTACCCACCCCCTCGAAGCCCTCGACGCGCCCGTACAAGAAGTCGCTGCTGAAGACGCGCGACGGATGCAGGAGCAGTGTTTCGAGAATGACGTACTCGGTGCGTGTCAGCTCGAGCTGCCGTCCGTCGTAACGGACTTGGGTCGTGGTTTGATCGAACTCCAGCGGACCGTGCTTGAGCAGCGCTCGCCGCGAGTCCGTGCCGCGACGTGACAGTGCGCGCGTTCGCGCCAGAAGCTCGCCCAACTCGAACGGCTTGACGAGGTAGTCGTCGGCACCTTCGTCCAAGGCGGCGACCTTGTCGCGAACGGAATCGCGCGCGGTCATCATCAAGACCATTGCGCGCGAACCCCGTTTCCTCATGGTCCGGCAAACATCGATACCGCTGAGGCCGGGCAGCATGAGGTCGAGGACGACCATATCGTACTCAACGGTGTCACACAGCTCGAGCCCCGTTTCACCTTCCGGCGCGATGTCGACCGTATGGTGCTGGTCACGCAATGCGGCGGCAACCGGATCGGCGATGCGCGCATCGTCTTCGACTACAAGAATTCGCAAGCTGGTCTCCGGAGCATATCTCACGTTGGCTATCGGCTGCCGGTGCGCGCAACGTTAACGTTGAGCCAAGCCTAACTCCGGCGTTCGGTGAGGCGCTTTGACGGCTACGTTCACGTCTTCTTCACACGGCAGGTCGCCCGATCTTCACACCCGTGGGGCACGCTGTACGCGTCATACCATCGTCTCGGAGGACTCGACCGTTGCTTTCATCTGCTGATAACGAGAAGATCACGCGCGTTGGCCCCGGCACGCCGGGCGGCGAGCTTTTCCGGCGCTACTGGCTTCCGGCCACGCTCTCCGAGGAACTCCCCGAACGGGATGGTGCACCGGTTCGCGTGCGCCTGCTTGGCGAGAATCTCGTGGCCTTCCGCGACAGCGAAGGGATCGTCGGTTTGATCGAGGACGCCTGTCCGCACCGCCGCGCACCGATGTTCTTCGGCCGCAACGAGGAGTGCGGGCTACGCTGCGTCTACCATGGCTGGAAATTCGACCGCCACGGCGAGTGCACCGACATGCCGTCCGAGCCGCCGGACTCGCTCTTCAAGACCAAGGTGCGGGTCACCGCGTACCCGACCTGGGAAGCGGGCGGGGTCGTCTGGACGTACATGGGACCGGCCGCGCTGCAACCGGAGCCGCCCGAGTACGAGTGGATCCGGACGCCGGCCACCCATCGCTTCGTCTCGAAGACGTTCGAGGATTGCAACTGGCTGCAGTGTCTCGAAGGCGGGATCGACACCTGCCATTCGTCGTTTGCGCACCGCAACGACATCCACAGCACGAAATTGATGCGCCGCGACGGACATCCGCGACTCGAGGTCGAGAAGAACGCGTACGGCTACCGCTACGCGTCCTTGCGCGAACTCGGCGACGACGAGACCTATGCCCGCATCTATCACTACGTCATGCCCTCGCAGCAGCTCCGCGGCGCCGTGACCGGGGTGAGCGGTGGACGCTCGAGTATGCCCAAGCTCGCCGGTCACCTGTGGATCCCGCGCGACGACGAGACGACCTACGTCTACAATACGCTGTGGAGCTTCGACAAAGACTTCCCGCTCACCGATGAGTACGTCTGGAATTTCGAGCACACGTGCGGCCGTGGTAAGGAGGACTTGCTCCCCGACTACAAGCTCAAGGCGAACAAAACGAACGACTACTTCCTCGATCGTGAGGTCCAGAAGACGCGCACGTATACCGGGATCGCCGGCGTCAACACGCAGGACTACGCGCTGCAAGAAGGGATGGGGGCGATCTGCGACCGCACCCGGGAGCACCTCGGCACGAGCGACGCTGCGATCATCGCGGCGCGTCAGCTGTTGCTCGAGGCGATCGATGCGGTAGCGGCCGGCGAGCGTCCGCGCGGCGTCGACCCGGCGACGTATCGCGACGTGCGCCCCTACGACAGCTACCTCGACGCGGGCCGGGATTGGCGCACGGCGTTCGCGCCCGAACTGGTCGCGAAATGGTAACTGCGCGATAGAGCAACCCGTTAACCCGGCCGCGAACAGCCCGTGCGGTGAGACGGCTGCTCGCGGCGGGTTACCCGATCTTCGCGCTGGCGATCGTGGCAATCGGTGTCGAGTTGATCGTGTGCGCGTGGATGCCCGGGAAAGGCGTCTTCCCGCACGGCTACGACGCCATTCCGGTGATCCCGTTCCCGCCGCCGATTCCGTGGCTGGTCGTGCTGTTGGGCGCGGTTGTCGCCGCGTGCGGCGGCGGACTGATCTTCCCGCGCAGCGCTCGGATGGGCGCGCTGCTACTCGGGTCGCTCTTTTTCTTCTGCACGCTGGTGCTGGAGGTTCCCAAGGCGGCGGCCTATCCCGCGAGCATGTCGCTGCGCACGACGGTGTTCGAACCGGTCGCTCTCGGGGCGCTGGCCTGGATGTTGCCCGGGCTTACGACGCCGGCCCGCTTCATGGTGGGCCGTTGGCTGCTGGCCGTCAGTTTGGTCGTGTTCGGCAGCGATCATTTTATGGATCTTGACGGCATCGGCTCGCTGGTGCCGGCCTGGGTTCCCTGGCACGTGTTTTGGATCGGGTTTTTCGGGGCGGCGTTCATTGCGGCCGCTGCAGCAATCGCGATCGGACGGCTGGTGGGTCCGGCGCTGGCGCTGCTCGGGTTGATGTATGCGCTTTGGGTGCTAACGCTGCATCTGCCGCTGACGCTCGGGCTCTATGGGATTCCGCGGACGATGCACGATCCGGCGGAGTGGTCGAGTCTGTTCATTGCGCTTGCGCTTTGGGGTGGGCCGTGGGCCATTGCCGCAACGAGGATGAGTGGCGGTCCCTCGACAAGTTCGGGATGACAGTGGGTTCGCACGACGCTGGGAGGTGCACGTTATGGCCATGCAGGTAGCGACCAAGATCATCGACGGCGACGGTCATCTCATCGAAGACGAAGTGGGCATTCATGCGCACTTGCCGAGTGCGTACCGGGAGTGGGTCCGGCCCGGGAAGCTTTTTCCGCCGCTCGATCACTTGCACCAGGGACGGGCCGTGCTGACGCCGCCGCAACGCGACGGCCGGCCGGACGTCCGGACCGAAGGTTGGCAGCGGTTCCTCGTCGACGCCGGTATCGATTGGACCGTCCTCTATCCGACGACGGCGCTGAGCTACGGCAAGATCGTGAGCCTTGACTATGCGGTGGCGATTTGCCGCGCGTACAACGATTGGCTCTACGACACGTATGCGAAGACCGATGCGCGCTTCAAGGGGATGGCCATCATCCCGCTACAGGATCCGGCTGAGGCCGCCAAAGAACTGCGCCGGACCGTCACCGAACTGGGCTTTTTCGGCGCGATGCTGCCGTCCAACGGCCTTCCCGAACTGCTCGGTGCGAAGGTCTACTGGCCCGTCTACGAAGAGGCGGACCGGCTCGGGTGCTGTCTCTCCGTCCACGGCGGATGCCACGACCGCTTCGGCATGGACCACATGAACATGTACGTTCCGACGCACGCGCTCGGACATCCGTGGGGCCTGACGATCAACTGCGCCAACATCCTCTACAACGGGATCTTCGACCGCTTCCCCAAGGTTCGGATCGCGTTTCTCGAGGGCGGGGTCGCGTGGCTGTTGCTGCTGCTCGAGCGTTTGCACGATTCGCACGAAACCCACTTTCAGTACATCCCGGCCGGCGAGTTCGGGATTCGCGAAGAACACGATCCGCGCGCATACATCAAAGCGCTCATCGCCGGCGATCGTCTCTATCTTGGAATCGAGACGGAGGAGTTGACGCTGCCGTTCGCGCTGAAATTGGTCGGCAACCGCGCGTTCCTGTACTCCTCGGACTTTCCACACGAGGTCACCGTCGCCAGCTGCAAGCACGACATCGCCGAGTTGCTGGAAAGCGATGCCTTGACCGAGGACGACAAGATGGCGATGCTGTACCGCAATGCCGAACGCTTCTACCAGCTCAAACCGTAACTGCCGCGCGGCCGTCGTCACCGCGAACAACCGGCCGCTCGAAATTCAGCACGTTCCGATTCCGGAACTCGAGCCGGGCGCATTGCTGGTGCGCATCCTCGCCTCGACGTTGTGCGGGACCGACGTCCACCGCTGGCACGGCCCGCTGGGCGCGAAGGATACGCTGCCGTTCATCACCGGGCACGAGCCCTGCGGCGTCATCGAAGCGATCAACGGCGACCGCAACGACATCCTGGGCGATCCGGTGCAGCCGGGCGACCGGATCGTATGGAGTTACGTGTCCTGCGGGTCGTGCTATTACTGCAGCGTGGCCTTACAACCGTGCATCTGTCCCCAGCGCGCCTCGTGGGGTCACAATCCGAGCGACCGGTTTCCCTACCTCTTAGGCAGCGTTGCGGAATACATGTACGTGCCGCCCGAATGTTTGCTCGTCAAGGTGCCGCCGGAGGTGACGTCGGCGTCCGCAGCCGCCGCGGCGTGCGCGTATCGAACGGTGATGCACGGCTTCGACCGCTTGGGCGCGATCACGAGTACCGAAACGGTCCTCGTACAGGGGAGCGGGCCGCTGGGCAACTTCGCCGCCGCCGTGGCGAAAGATCACGGCGCCAAAGCCGTGTTCGTGATCGGTGCGCCGGCGGCGCGCTTGGAAGTGGCCAAACACATGGGCGCCGACGCGGTTCTCAACATCGAAAGCGTCACCGATCCCAAGCAACGGACGGCCTGGGTCCGTGAGCGGACCGCGGGCCGCGGCGCGGATATCGTGATTCAAGTCGCCAACAGCGCCGCGGTCGCCGAGGGTTTGACGATGCTGCGCGCCGGCGGACGATTCGTGAACATCGGTGTCGGCGGCAAAGCCAACATTGCGGTCGACACGCTCCCCGAGCAGATGACGTTCCTGACCGTGCGTTCGGGCGAGCCGCGGCATTGGCTCCAGGCGATCGACTTTCTCGCCACCCGCAAGGACCGCTTCCCGTTCGAGGAGATGATCAGCGCGGAGTACCGGCTCGAAGACATCAACGATGCTATGGCGGCGATGGCCAACTTCACGGTGGTGAAGCCGGTCATCACCTTCGACTAGGGAGAAACCACCGTGTCCATTTTGCGACGCACGTGCTTACTGTTGACGCTGCTGCTCGTGCTGCCGCTGGGCGTTTCACGTTCGGCGAGTGCCCAGCCTGACGCGTTCGCAGCGCTCGTCGCCGCCGCCAAGGCGGAGGGTTCGGTCATCGTCGACGGGCCGCCGATCGATTCGGTTCGCACCGCGCTCACGCACGATTTCGAAGCAGCCTACGGGATTCCGGTTTCCTATATCAGCAGCGGCACCGCGCAGTCGGGGGTCCGCGTGCGCGCCGAGCGCGCGGCCGGAAAGTATCTGCTCGACGTTTTCATCAGCGGCTCGGATCCGACCCTACTGACGTTTTTGCCGTCCGGCTGGCTCGATCCGATCGAGCCCGTACTGATCGCGCCCGGGGTCGCAGACTCCCGCAAATGGGCCGACGGTCACGTCTGGTACGGTGATCCGCAGCATACGGTCCTGCGCGTCTTTCGCTTCACGTCGCCGGAGCTCGCCGTCAACACGAAGCTCGTCAAGCCGGAGGACGTCGCGACGTGGCAGAGTTTGCTCGATCCGAAGTGGCAAGGAAAGATCATCGCCAAAGACCCGACGATCGACGGCGCCGGTGCGGTGCTCACCGCGTACTTCTACCTCAACTATGGGGCGGATTTCGTACGCAAGCTCTACAAGGATCAGCACCCGGTGCTCTCCCGTGACCCGCGCCAGTCGATGCAGTGGCTCGCGGAGGGCACGTATCCGATCCTCGTTGGACCGGAATTTGTGTCGCTCCAGCAGTTTCAAAAATTAGGCTACCCGATCGTCGCGTTGTACCCGCAAGGACCCCGGTTCACCACCGGCGGTTGGGGTATGATCGCGCTGATGAATCACGCCGTCCATCCGAACGCCGCAAAACTGTTCGTCAACTGGGTCGCCGGCAAACAAGGGCAAGCGTCATTCGCGAACTCGGTGCTCGAAGTCAGCTTGCGCACCGATGTTGCCTACCACGATGTCCCCGCCGAACTGTTTCCGCAGAAGAACACCAAGTACACCGACCTCTACGATTACAAGTTCGTCACCGAGCAGCGCGGCCCGGCGCTCGAGCGAGCCCGCGCATTGCTCAACCAGTAATGCTGTCTCGCCGCAGCGCGGTGCTCGCGTTGGCCTCGAGCATCGCCGCCCCGATCCTCGCGCCGGCGCGCTCAACCGCCCAGAGCCCGGCGCCGACCGTGATTCGCCTCGCCACGTCTCCCGACGACGGCGTCATCTCGGTCCTCTACGCGCAGCGCATGGGGTACTTTCGGGACGCCGGGATCGAGGTCGACGTCCAGAAACTCAACAGCGGTTCGGCGGTCGCGTCCGCCGTGGCCGGCGGGGCGGTCGACATCGGCCGCTCGAGCGTGCTGCCGTTGATCAACGGCCACGCCCGCGGCCTGCCGTTCGTGCTGGTGGCCGGTTCGACGAGCCACGTCCCCGGCGATCCGGACTCGTCGATGCTGGTCACGACCGACTCTCCCGTTCACGCTGCGCGCGATCTGAACGGCAAGACCGTTGCGGTTGCCGGTTTGTTCGACCTCAGCTGGCTCTCCACCAAGGTCTTCATCGACGTGAACGGCGGCGATTCGACGACCGTCAGCCTGATCGAGATTCCGAACACCGCGATGTTGGAGGCGCTACTCGCGCGTCGGGTGGACGGAGCGACGCTCTCCGAGCCGTACATGTCACTGGACGTGCGCAGCGGAAAGGCGCGCATGCTGGGTGACACCACCGGTGCGATCGGCGCGCACATCCACGAAGCCGCGTGGTTCACGACGACGAGCTACGTGCAAGAGCATCGGGACGTCGTGCTGCGGTTCCGCTCGATCGTCGCGCGCGCCGCCGCCTACACGAACACGCACCACGCCGAGACCGTCGACCTGCTCGCCGCGTTCACCGGCCTCGATCCCGCGACCATCGCAGGCGTTCACCGCTCGACCACCGCGCTCGCGCTCGATCCGGCGAATATCCAGCCGCTGATCGATGCCGCGGCGAAGTACAAGGTCATCGCGACGCCTTTCCCGGCCCGCGAGATGATGCTCGCAGGATAGCGGTCATGGCGGAACGGCGGCGGGTCACGATCCATGGCTTCGTCCAAGGGATCTACTTTCGCGAGACGGTGCGGCAAATCGCGCAGCGCCACGCGGTCGCGGGCTTCGTGCGCAACTTCGGACGCGATCGCGTCGAGATCGAAGCCGAAGGCGAGCCGGCGGAGCTCGACGCGTTCGTCGACGCCGTGCTCGCGAACCCACCACCATCGGCACGCGTCGATCGCGTCGAGTTATCGGTTGCAACCGCGATCGGCGAAAGCGGCTTCATCGTCGCCCCCACCGTCCGCCACGATGCGTAGACCGTGGTTCGGTTCCACGCCGGTGCGCGTCGTGGCTGCGGCGGCTTTTCTTTTGGTGCTCGCTGCCCTAGCGGTTCCGTTCCTCATCCCGATCGACAGCTACCGGCCGCTGCTCGTATGGGCCGTCGAGTCCGTCACCGGCCGCAACGTTGCGATCGACGCGCTGAAATTGTCCGTTCTGCCCACCGTTCACATTACCGTCGTCAACTTTAGAATGCAGAATCCGCCGGGCTTTCCGGCCGGTGACGCGCTTACAGCAAGCTCCATCGACCTCGGGCTCGCTCCGCAAGCGCTGCTGTCGCGCCGCCTCGACGTGACCTATATCGCGCCTTCCGGCGTGCAGGTGCATGTGTTGCGCAACGCAGCCGGTCGTACAAACTTTTCCACAAATGCTCCGGCGAAGACGCCGGCTCAACAGCCGGCGCCCGTTTTCATCCTCGAGCCAATCGGAGCGGTAACGGTAAAGGATGCCGCGATCACCTTCGCCGACGCGCTCGGCAAAGAGCTCCCGGTGCCGACCTTTTCTTTGCGCGGCGTGAGCGGCACGATCGGCTCCATCGACACGCAGGCGCCGGACTGGGCGAAAAAGCTCGAAATCGTCGCCGGCTTGCGCGGCGCGCAGCTCACGTTGTCAAATCTGACCAAGCCGATCGAATTTCATAGCGGTGAACTCACCATCCATGGCGGCGCCGCGCGGAGCACGTTTTCGTTGTCGGTGGGAACCATCGACCTCGCCGGAGCGGCAGCGATCGCTCGGCTCGATCCCTTGTCGATCACCTTCGCGATTACCGGACCGGAACTCGATTTCACGTCGCTGGCGACGTTTCTTGGCGGCGCGCGCGGAAGCGCCGCGGCGCGCGGCCGGCTCCTGGCGCACGGAACGGTTGCGATCGGCAAAGTGGTATTTTCACCGCTCGAGGCGTCGCGATTGAAAGGGCAGCTGGATCTGTACACGAGCGCCGTGCGGCTGAACGCATGGACGGTCTCCGCCTACGGTGGGACGGTGCGCGGAACCGCCGAGCTCACCGGCTCGGCCGGGAGCCCCATCGCGGTAAACGCGCAGGCGCACGGCCTCAACGTTGCACGGGTACTGGCCGCGATCGGTTCGGGGAGCGGCAAGGTTACCGGCACGCTGGACACAGCCTTCCGGCTCACGACGTTGCTCACGCGCGATCCCGAGCAATCATTGCGGACGACCGGTACGTTTGCCGTGCGCAACGGCTCGCTTCCGAGCCTTGCGCACTTCAGTTATTTGGGCGGAGACCTTCGCATCGCGCGAGCGCGCGGTTACAGCAACCAGCTCACGCTGCTCGGGACCGGGATACAAGCTACGAGCCGTGGTAGCTTCGGCTTCGATCAGACGTTGCAGTACAGCGGAACCGGTGTGGTCGATCCGCTCTCGCCCGGAACGTCGTTCACGAGCTCGCCGCTCTTCGCGACGCTTCAGCCGATCCTCGAGAACGTTTTGCCGGAGAACGTCGGCGCAACACGCATGCGCGTGCCCTTCACGTTGCGCGGCACACTGGGCCATCCGCAGTTTGCGCTGGCGGGTACACCGCAACTCCTCACGACCCAAAGCTCCGGTCAAGCGGCCCAGCTGCCGGCGACGACGCCCTCCGTCCACGACTTGCTAAATCTCGTCTCCGGGCTCTAGCCTCCCTAAGTGGGAGGCTCCACGGAGCTTCGGGAATACGCCCGCATGAAGCCGACCGTTCGTCTGTACTCCGTCGCCGAGATGAAGCTCTACGAGACCGGGATCGGGCGCGAAGGCCGCATGGCCGTCAAGGATTTTCCGCTCGACTCCGGCGTGCCGGGCGTCGCGTTCGAGTTCTCCTGGAACTCCTACGACAAAGGCTACGGTACGCCGCGCCACAAGCACACGTTCGATCAGTTTCGTTTCGCGTTGCAGGGTGATCGCGAGATCAAAGACGGCTTTCTCAAGCCGGGTGAATGCGGCTTTTATCCCGAGGGCGTCTCGTACGGCCCGCAGATGCAGACCGCGCCGAGCACCGGCCTCGGGCTGCAATTTCAAGGCGCCTCGGGTATCCCGTACGTTACGCATGCCGAGTTGATCCGCGCACAGAACGAACTCAAGGCCGCGGGCGGCACGTTCGAGGGCGGTGTGTACCGGCACACGTTACCCGACGGCCGCACGATCACCAAAGATGCGCACGCCGCGTGCTACGAGCACGTGACCGGTCGACCGATCGAATACCCCGCGCCGCGCTTCGAGACGCCGATCGTCATGCACGCGCACAACGCGCAGTGGGTCGCCGATCGCTACCTTCTGGGCGTCGAGCACAAGCCGCTGGGCGCCTTCGGCGTGCGGCGCTCCGGTGCGCGGCTCACGCGCATACTGCCGGGCCACGCGATTCCCGCTCGCATCGAGACCGACGCCGAAATCCGCTACTTGATCGACGGCTCGATCGCCTACGACGGCCGCACCTGGCTGGGCGGCGAAACCGCGGAGCGCGGCACGTGCATGTGGGTGCAGGCCGGTGCTGCGGCCGGCGCGATCGACTCTACTGACGGCGGCACGTTCTTCGTGATCGAGTTGCCGCTGCTCGCCGACATTGCAGCGGAGCAGGCGCGTGCGGCGAGCGCCGCCGGCACGCGCGAACCGCAACTCGTCTAGCCCACATGAAGCAGCTACTCGGCCTCGTCGGCTTGTTGAGCATCCTCGCGACCATCGTTCCGGCGGCGGCCGCGTCGCCCGGGATCGCCTACGATGCGGTGACGAAGTTTGCCCTCGGGAGCGACGCCGCTTCCGCACAACCCGGCACTTTCGATACGGACTTCCAAACCGCATCGCAGCCCGTCCAGCAGCAACCCGCTCGCGGCGGCCTCTTCGGCGGGTTGAACGCGGCAATGGCGCAGGGGATGGCGATGGCCAACATGATGAAGAGCGGCCTCGCCGAGCGCTATTACATCGCCGGGCAACGGCAGCGCGTCGATAACCTCGCGGCCCAGACCGCGACGATCCTCGATTGCCAAGCCCGCACCCTGGCCACGCTCGACCTCAAGAACAAGACGTATAAGGTCGTCTCGCTCGATGCGCCGCAGCAACCCGCTATTGGTAGGGGCGGCGCCGCTCCGCAAGCCATCGCGACCGACGACGGTTCGCGGATCGCGATGACGATCACAAACCAGGCGCTCGGCCCGCGCCAGATCGGACCCGATCTGGCCGATGGCTACCGGTCCGACATCAGCATGACGATAACCAGGCCCGGCAGTCAAAGCTTCACGACGCAAATGACGACCACCGAGTACCTCATCAAGCCTTCCGACTACACACTCGTCTGCGGCGGCGTCGCCTCGAACGTCACCGGACCCGGGGCAGCGGCGATGTCGCAGTACGCGATGGCGCAGCGCGCGATGGCAACGAACAACCCGCGCTTTACCGTGACGAGCACGGGACCCGCACTGCCGCAGGGCCGGTTCTCCCTGTTCACGTCCATCACGGCGGGCGGCTCCGGCGCACCCGCGGGCTTTGCGTCGATCATCGAACGCGGTCACGAACGGGCGATCGCGGACGACGATCCAATCTTCACGATCCCGCCGGACTTTACGAAAACGAATTAGGCGTCCTAGAAGCTCTTCGCCACCAAGTCCGACGCCTTCACGGGTGCCGCGAGCATTCCGGTCGCGGTCCCCGCGTCGAGAATCGGCTGAATGAGCCGCGCGTCGACGGCGCCGGCGGGATACGTTGCGCGGCGCATCTGGCGGAACACCGCCGGATCCCCCTTGGCGTACTTCGCCAGGATCGCCGCCGAATCGTCGCCGTGCGCGTTGGCCCACTTGCCCGCCGCGTAGATCGCATCGGCGAAGCGGTGCGCGAGGTCGGCGTTGGCCTTCAGCCAGTCCGTGCGGGCAATCCAGACGCCGATGAAAAACCGCGGCGCGACCGCCGCGAACGGATCGCCGAAGATGCGCGCGTCACCTTGCAGCGCTTGCGTGAGGATCGGTTCGGGCGGCGTCGCGGCATCGATGCGGCCTTGCGCCAGGGCGCCGAGCATCAGCGTGGGTGGATTGACCTCGACGAACTTCGCCTTGGCCGGATCGGCACCGTTCTTCAGCAGCCACACGATCACGGCCGCTTGCAGTTGATCGCCCAGTCCCGGCAAGCCGATCGTCTTGCCCTCGAGATCCTTAGGCTTTTGCAGCGGTGAGGTCTTCGGCACCAGCATGAGCGTCGCCGGCGAGCTTGCGGTGTAGAGGCCGCCGCCGGCGAAGATCGCGACCGGGACACCTTTGACCACCGCCTGCGCAACCGAGACCGGGTTGGCGACCCCGATGTCGACGCCGCCCCCGGCCAGCGCCGCGAGCGCGACCGAACCCGCGTTGTTGACGGTGAACGCGACGTCGATGCCGCGATCGCGGAACAGACCGAGATCCTCGGCGTAGTACGCTTCGCCGTAGGAGTCGGTCGGAAAGCAAGCCAGGCGCAGCGGCGCCGAAGTTTGCGCGCCGGCGGGCAGCGCCGCAACGGCCAGCGGCGCGGCGAGCAACGAAAGAAAAGGCGAACGTTTCATCATCGCTCGCCTTGCATTTTGGTCATGGCGCCGCCCCCTGTTATGACGGAATCTGCGCGTTGGACAATTCGTGGATCGCCCAGGCGGCCCACTCGGCTAACGCCGTTTCGTGGCGCATGCCCGCCTCGAGGGCGATGCGCGACCAGCGCGTTTCGGGGTCGTCGAGCGAGCAGTGCTCGGCGTACACCTTGTAGCGCTCGAGGTTCGCGACGTGCTCCCTGCGCTGTTCTTCAAAGTAGGCCACGGTTTGTTGCGGCGCGAGCAAGCCGAGGAAAAACACCCGGACCATCGACTCCGAACGCGGGTTGTCGGTGGGGCTCGTCTCGCTGAGCCAGGTTCGGACGGCTTGCGTGCCGGCGGCGGTGATGGCGTAGCGCTGGCTGCCGCGGGGACCGGCGGCCGTCTTGCGGATCAGGCCGGCTGTTTCGAGTTTGGCGAGCTCCGGATAGATCTGGCTGTGGCTCGCGGCCCACACGTTGGCCAGGCTGATATCGAAGTCGCGGGTCAGCTCGTAGCCGGTCCGTTCGCCGGCGGTCAACAACCCCAGTAGGAGATGCCCGAGGACGCCGATTTTCATGGTGAAACTCTTGACATGTCATTTCGTACATGTAATATCTGACACATAGGTTCAGGATAGCACGAAACGCCCCGCTACGAAAGGGATGCCATGGGAACCGCGACCGCCGAAGCCACCTACCAGACCCCGGTCAGCACCGAGATCGAGGCGTTCGACCTGCCGGTCGAAGGGGCGCTGCCGCCCGAACTCTGTGGCGACTACATCCGCAACGGCCCCAACCCGCGGCCCGGGGCCAAGCCGAGCCATCTGTTCATGGGCGACGGGATGCTGCACGGTGTGCGGATCGAGAACGGGCGCGCACGGGCCTACCGCAACCGCTGGGTGCGCACGCGCGAGTTCGTCGAGCACGCGCCGTTCGTGCGGATGAACGGCACCATCGACCTGACGGTGGGGACCGCGAACACGAACATCATCGCGCACGGAAACCGGCTGCTGGCGCTGGTCGAGTCGTCGTTTCCGACCGAGGTGACGCGCGAGCTCGAAACGACGGGGGTGTACGATTTCGACGGGCGGCTCGGCGGGCCGTTCTCGGCGCATCCGCACCGTTGCCCGCGCACCGGTGAGTTGCACGGTTTCGGAATGCAGATTCGGCCCGGTGCGCTCGGCTACTATCGCATCGATGCGGGCGGCACGCTCATCGAGAGCCGCAACATCCCGGTGCGCGGCGTGACGATGATGCACGACTTCGCACTGACCGGACGCTATGCGATCTTCATGGACTTGCCGGTCGTGTTCGACATGCTGCTCGGAATGCGCGGCAAGTTTCCGTATAAGTGGAGCGATCGCTACGGTGCGCGGCTGGGCGTGGTCGAGCGTAACGATCCGGCAGCCGCGGTCCGGTGGTTTGAAATCGAACCGTGTTACGTGTTTCACGTGCTGAACGCGGTCGAGGACGGCGAGCAGATCCGGCTCGACGTCGTGCGGTACCAGGAGCTTTGGCGTAAGGGCAACGATTCGTTCTCACCGACGACGCTGCATCGGTTCAGCATCGACTTGCCAGCGGGACGGGTGAGCGAAGCCACGCTCGACGAGCGCGCGGTCGAGTTTCCGCGCTGCGACGAGCGGCTGACCGGGAGCGCCTACCGGTACGGGTATGCGGTGGCCGTCGATGCGGCCGGCAAGGGCAGCGGCGAGCTGCGCAAGTACGATCTCGCCGGCGGCTCGTCGACCGCGCACCAGTTCGGGGCCGGCCGGCGGCCGGGTGAATTCGTCTTCGTGCCCGCCGCTGCGGGCGAAGACACGGGCTGGCTCATGGGGTACGTCTACGATGCGGCGCGCGACCGCAGCGACTACGTTGTGCTCGATGCGAGCGACATGGCAGCGCCGCCGGTCGCGGTCGTGCCGCTCCCGGCGCGGGTGCCGGTCGGCTTTCACGGGAACTGGATTGCGGATGATGCTGCAGGAAGCTAAAGCACCGGATCACTCCGCACCGCGGTTCGGCGGGCTCTACCGCACGCTGGGCGTCAGCCTTGTCATCCCGTTGATCGTGATCCAGCTGCTGTTGCACCGCGGCGTCTCGCCGGTGATCGCGCTCGGAGCCGCGACGGTTTTTCCGCTCGGCGAAATGGTGTATGAAGCCGTCAGCACAAAACGCATCGGGCTGGTTGCGATCGTGGCGTTCACCGGCATCGTGGTCGGGTTCGGTCTCTCGTTCGCAACCGGCAACGCGATCTTCGCGCTACTCAAGGATTCGCTGTTCACGACCGTTTTCGGACTGCTCTTCCTCGGCTCGTTGGCGACGCCGCGACCCCTGATCTATCGCCTCAATCTCGATCTGGCCGGTACGAACCCGGCGGCTCGCGCGGCCGCCGAGGCGCTGTGGGAACGACCCGCCGCGCGGCAGGTATTTCGGCTCATTACCGCCGTTTGGGGTCTCGGTTTGCTGCTCGAAGCGGCGGCGCGCGCCGTCGCCGCATTCACCTTGCCGATCGCCACGGCGACGGCCCTATCGCCGGTCATCGCGATCGTCGTGATCGGCTGCATTCTCGTATGGACCGTGCTCTACGTTCGAGCGCGGCGCGCCGCCGCTGCCGCTGCAGCGGCATGATCGAGGAGCGATTGGCGGAGCTTGGGATCCAGCTTCCGCCGACCCGCCCGCCTTCCGCGAATTACGTGCCCTTCGTGCGCACGGGCAAACTTCTGTACGCTTCGGGCCACACGTCCTTCGTCACGGGCAAACTCGGTAGCACCCTTAGCGTCGCCGAAGGCTATAACGCGGCGCGGGAAGCCGCGCTGCGTGCGCTGGCAACGATCCGGCAAGCGCTCGGGAGCCTCGACTCCGTCGAGCGAATCGTGAAAGTGCTCGGCATGGTGAATGCCGCCGAGGACTTTGCCGAGCACCCGAAGGTCATGAACGGCGCGTCCGACGTCCTCGTCGCGATCTTTGGCGAACAGGGTAGACATGCACGATCGGCGGTGGGGATGTCATCGCTACCGGGGAACTCGGCAGTTGAGGTGGAGCTCATCATCGAGTGCGCCTAGGGAGGTAGCGATGTCGGCGAAAACGGCGTTTCTCAGCAAGCTCATTGGAATCTACTGCGTGCTCCTGTCGCTGGTGATGGCAGCGAGCAAACAGTCGAGCGTTCAGACGATCATCGCGTTGGTTCACGATGCGCCGCTGGTTTTTGTCGTCGGATTGGTCATCGTGGCCGCGGGCCTTGCGATGATTCTGAGCCACAACGTCTGGTCGGGTGGCGCGGTGCCCGTGATCGTCACCCTCGTTGGATGGCTCACGCTCCTCAAAGGCTTAGCTTTCCTCGCCATCCCGCCGCCGGCAGCCGTGGGCGTCTTCCTGTGGGGAAGCGAGTACGAACGGTTCTTCTATGCCGACATGGCGATCGTGTTCGTTCTCGGTGCTTACCTCACGTATGGAGGCTTCCGGCGAACGACTTCCTCGCCGGATGGTTGAAGCAATTGGCTGGATTGCGGCGTGCCTGACGACGCTGGCTTTCGTGCCCCAAGTCCGCCTGGCAATTCAGACACGCGAAGTTCGCGGCATCTCGATCCTGATGTACGTGACGCTGTGTGTCGGCGCCGTTCTTTGGATCGTTTACGGAGTCTCCAGGCGGTCGCTGCCGGTCATTGCCGCCAACTCGGTGACGCTGGTTCTAACGAGCACCATGCTGGCTCTTACGATCAAGCACCGCTAGCGCTCGCTTCAGTTTCGGCCGGCGCCTCGTTTAAGGCGCCGTACCAGCCCTTCTCGGAGACGTCGAAGAGGATGCCTTCCGGATCGCGCCACTTGCGCTCGTAGTTCATACCGGCAGGATCGCCGAAGTCGTACGCGTAGGTCGCGCCGGCTTCGGCTAGCGCCGCTTCGACCGTCGCGAAATCATCGATGCAAAACCCGAAATGGTTGATTCCGTGCGTGGGCGCGTCGGCATTTCCGCCGGAACGCGTGTTCGCGCTGCTCAGCAGCGCGAGATTCATCACACCGTCGGTCAGGTAAACCGCGTTACTCGATTCGTACGCACGCTTCAGCTCGAAGATCTTCTCGTAGAAGCGCGCCGACGCTTCGAGGTCGTTTACCACAAGTGCCAGATGTCGCAATTTCGCCATGGATGCCCCTTTTAGCGACGCGCTACGTCGCCGATGCCCCACGTCGCGAGCGCACCGCCGTCGACGCGGAGATCTTCGCCGGTGATGAAGCCGGCATCATCCGAGACCAAGAATGCGACGGCATTCGCGAGATCCTGAGCCTCTCCGAGCCGACCGAGCGGGATTTCGTTCGGCGGCGGATGGTGGGCTCCGGTTCGCGTCGGCGACGCGCTGTTGACCCGAATCTTGTACGGCGCGAGATCGCACGCCATGGCCCGCACCATGTTGAGCAGTCCGCCCTTGGCCGCGCTATAAGCGAGCGCGCCCGCGCGCCCACGGTGCCCCGACGTCGAACCGGTGAAGACGAACGCGCCCGGTTTTTTTTGCTCGATCAGTCGTTCGGCGACGGCCTTAGCATTCAGAAACGAGGCGGTAAGCACGATATGGAGCATGGCCTCGAAATCGGAGACCGTCGCGTCCAGCAAACCCAGGTGCGCTTCGGGACCGCCGGCGGCGTGATGAACCAAGATGTCGATGGTGCCGAAATTTGCTTCGCCGGCCTCAATGAAACGGCGCACGACGGCCGGATCCGAAGCATCGCCCGGCACGGCAACGGCGCGTCCGCCCGCGCCGATGATGGCCTGAGCGACGTCGTCGGCCCGAGTTTCACGCAAGTCGTTGCACACAACCGCAGCGCCTCTCGCAGCGAGCGTTTGCGCGATCGTTCCGCCCATCTGCGGACCCGCTCCGGTGACGAGTGCCACCCTGCCCGTTAAATTGTCCACGTCGTGGCGGTCCCTCGGTTTAGGGCGCAGTGGCGAACTCGCGGGGTTTGGCGGTAGTTGCGGGCGAGGTTTCCAGGTTGAAGAATTTGCGGGCGTTGCCGGCCATGATTTTTTCGCGGTCTTCGGCGTTCAGGCCGACGTCGGCTAAGAAGCGCAAGCAGTCGGCGGGCATCCAGCACGGGTAGTCGGTGCCGTACATGACGTGATCGACGCCGTAGAAGTCGATCGCGAACTTCATGCCGGCGGTGTGCGGCGAGACCGTATCGGTGTACATGCGCTTCAGGTAAACGCTCGGGTCTTGCGGCAAATTCGCCTTCTTGCTGTTCTTGTCCATGCGGCCGGCCTGATAGGGCAGCGCGCCGCCGGTATGCGACATCGTGAGCTTCAACTTCGGATGGCGTTCCATAATGCCCGAGAGCACGAGACGCATCGCCGCGACGCTGACTTCGATAACGCGTCCGAGTGAAAGGTAGAGCGCGCCGTTATAGTCGCCGGCGAGCATTTCGGCAAAGACCGCGTCGGTCGGGTGCAGCAGCAGCGGCAAGCCGAGTTCCTCGACGCGATCGTAGAACGGTTCGAGCCGCTCGTGATCGATGCGCGGATCGGCACCGACGCTGCCCGGCAGATTTACACCTTTGAGATGCAGCGTGTTCGCGGCGTGCTCGAGCACTTCGAGCGCGGCGGCGGTATCGGCGAGCGGCACGACGGCGGTGCCCCAGAAGCGGCCCGGGTAGGCGCGTTGTTTTGCAGCCAGCTCCTCGTTCCACGCGTAGGCTTCTTCGCGGCCTTCGCTGGCGGACAGCTCCGAGAAGTAGATCGAGAACGGTCCGGTCGAGCTGATGACGTCGACGTCATAGCCCAGCTTGTCCATGTACGCGAACTGCTCATCGAGATCGAACCATTCCGGCCACGGCGACATGGTGGCCGGCTGGCCGGGGGCGCGGTAATAGCGGTAACCGCCTTTGCCGTCCACCTCGGCGCGCGGATAGCCCGCGCGTTTGCACAACCGCTCGAACGTCGAGCGCGGCAACCAGTGAAAGTGCGAGTCGATGATACGCATTTCGAGAGTTTTCGGTCCTCCGAAGGACGCTCCTCTCAGTCCGGCCGCGGACTAGCCGTGCGGCGCATGCGCCACACGACGGCCGCGACTGCGAGCACGACAAAGCATCCGGCGACGATCGCCACCGCGAAGTCGTGCACGTACGCGGTGATCGCGTCGACGTTGTGCCCGGCGACTTCGCCCAGCGCGGCGAGCCCGAAGCAAAAGATCGCCGAACCGAGCGCGGTGTAGGTGAGGAAGTAACGCTTCTGCATCCGGGAAATACCAGGCGGCAGCGCCGAGACGCCACGCACGAACGGGATGAAGCGGCACCAGAAGACCATCGAGCGGCCATGCTTTTCGTAGAACGCGTGCACGCGCTCGAGTTCGCGCTCGTGGAAACGCACGTACTTCCCGTAGCGCTGCACGAACGGCAGGCCGCCGTACCAGCCGATATAGTAGAGCACCAAGCCGCCGCAGACTTCACCCAGCATCCCGACCGTGCCGACGATGATCCAGCCCGGGAGCGGCCCGAGGGCCGGCAAGTGTCCGGTCGCTGCCAGCGCGCCGGCCGTCGGCATCGCGACCTCGGTGCCGGTCGGCATGCCCATGTTGCCGAGGAACATCACCACGAACAGCCCGGCGTACCCGAAGTGGACGACCGCGGCGTGGAAAAAGGCGCTGATGTGCTCCATTGTGCGGCGGTTGTTACCGCCCCGCGGCTGCGGAGTTGCGGGCGCGCAGCAGGATCGCGGCGGCCAGGCCGCCGCCTTCGCCACGGATCGCTTCGAAGAGGTCGATCGGCTCGATCTCGCGGTCGCCGGCCAGCGTCCCGGCCAGGGCGATGATCTTGCGGACGCGGGGCGTCAGCAGAATGCCTTCCCAGATGCGGCCTTCCCCCGTGCCGAGCGCTCGCTTAACCTCGGCATGAATGCCGGCGACCGAGGAATTGGCCGCGCGCAGTTGCTCTTCGATCGACGGATCGTGTTCCTCGAGCAGGGCAAAGAGCATATGCTCCACCCCCACGTAGTAATGATCGTGGTTGCGGCACTCTTGTTCGGCTGCCCGTAAGACGCGTCGCGCCGCCGGGCTAAATCGGGAAAACAATCGGCGAACGCTTGCAAAGGAGAGTGGTCGGGATGGCAGGATTTGAACCTGTGGCCTCTGCGTCCCGAACGCAGCGCTCTACCAAGCTGAGCTACATCCCGTCGATGTAAGGAGAGAGAGGGGCAAAGTCCCGTGAATTCCCAATTCGGGCCTTCGCTCCTGCCGCGGGAACTCTGCCAGGTTCGTCTAATCCTGCGGACGGTTCATTAATGCGATACTTAATCGTCGGCTGCGGGCGCGTCGGCTCGACGCTCGCCAAACTGCTGGTCGCGGAGCACGACGTCGTCGTCGTGGACGAGAACCCGGCTGCGTTCAAGCGCCTGGGTGCGCGGTTCGGCGGTGGGGTCGAGGTTGGGACCGGCATCGACTACGACGTCCTCAAGCGGGCCGGCGCCGAACGGGCCGACGGCTTCGCGGCCGTAACCGACGGCGACAACCGCAACGTGATGGCCGCGCTGATCGCCCAGCGCATGTTTCGCATTCCGAAAATCGTGGCCCGCATCTACGACCCGCCGCGCGGACAGCTCTACCGCGATCTCGGCATCGAGACGTTCTCGCCGACCACGCTCGGCGCGCAGATCATCCGCGATCTGTTGCTCGATACGCCGTACACGTCTATGCCGTCGTTCGACTTCGGCAATTTAACGTCGCTGGTGGCTACGGTCGGCAGCGCGCAAAGCGGCAAGCGCGTCGCCGACATCGAGGAAAACGGCAAGATCCGCATCGCGGCGATCCGCCAGTTGGGCAGCGTCCGCATCGCCGCACCCACCGACGTACTCAAGGAAGGCGACGAGATCAACGCTATCGTCGCGCCCGAGGCCCTCGCGACCTTTGCCGCAGAGTTCAGCAAAGCCCGACCCGCAGCGCGACTTACCGCGTAACCATGTTCATCCTCATCGTGGGTGGAGGCAAGGTCGGCACGTACCTCGCGCGCGGCCTGCTCAAGCAGCAGCATGAAGTTGTGGTCATCGAAAAAGACGCGCGCAAGGCGCAGTTGATGACCAATCTGCTCGAGTCGGACATCGCGGTCGTCGGCGACGGCTGCGACCCCAACATCTTGCTTCAGGCCGGCGTCGCCCGGGCCGACGTCGTCGTCGCCGACACGGGCGACGATGAAGATAACCTCGTCGTCGTGCTGATCAGCAAGAAGCATTCGAAGGCGCGCTGCATCGCGCGCGTGAACAATCCCAAGAACAAACTGATCTTCGAATCGCTCGACAGCGAGCACCCCGTCATCGTCATCTCGTCGACCGAGATCATCCTCGACATCATCGACGACCGGGTCAACGCAACCACGCTCGAAACGCTCGCCCGGCTCGGCAAAGGCGATTTGGAGCTGGTCCAGTTGTCGATCGCCGGCGACTCGCCGGCCAGCGGCCGCCGCATCGCGGATCTCGCTTTGCCCAGCGGCAGCGTGATCGTGGCCGTCGATCGCGGTGCGGGCGAAGTCGTGATCCCGAACGGCGAGACGGTGTTCGCGCCCGGCGATGCGGTCATCGCGATGATCAAGCACGCCGCCCGCACCGACGTCTGCGCCGCCCTGGTAGGCCGCGCCCCGTAACAGGATTCAGCCGCACCCTTGCGTTCACCACTTTAGGCGTGAAGGAAGCGCAGCAGTTCTTTTCGCGTGCAAAGGGGCGAGTCGATGTCCTGGATCAATGGCAACGGGTTCATTCCCAATGACGGGCTGAACGGAGCCGCAGCGCCGTGGGCGGCGCCGAACGGCGGCGTGACCGGACCCTTTCCGGCCGGCAGCCCGGGCTACATCGGTTACGGCCAGATGAGCAGCGATGCGGTCAGGCCGGCGTGGTTCGGCGGCTCGACGGGGACGAGTAACCTCGCTTCCAATGCCGGCATCAGCGGCATTTTGGCGCAGCTTTCGAGTCAAGTGCAGCAGACGATCGCGAAGCTCAGCAATGCGTTGATGGGGACCGGAAGCACCTCCGCTCCCCCAGCCCTGGGCACGAATGCGCCGCCCGGAACCGCGACGTTCCAGAACGTCTCGCTCGCGTCGGCCGGCGATCCGCACCTGAGCGTCAACGGCACCGAACTGAATGCCGATGGCAGCACGGCGAGCGTGAACTCGAAGTTCGACAGCATGACCGCGCATCAGGATCTCTTCTCCACCCGCAGCTTCGGTGACGGCTTCCACGTCTCGACGACGGTCACGCAACCGTCGGCCAACGGCGTCACGGAGAACGCGAGCGCAACGGCCTCGATGGACGGCGGCCGCGAAAGCGTGACGATGACCAACGCCGGCACGATCTCGGTCACCGATCACGGTCAGTCCGTCGCGCTCACCGCGGGGCAGTCGGTGACGCTCTCCGGCGGCCAGACCGTCTCCGAAGCGGCGAACGGATCGGTCAGCATCGGTGAGTCCGCCTTCGGCGCGAACCTCACGACAACGTTCGCGCAAAACGGCACCGGCGGGGTCGACGTGACCGCGCAGGGCCAGAACGTGACCCTGGCCGGTGACCTGATGACCGGCGGAACGACCCCGGTCACCCAGTCCCCGGCCCAGGTGCGCCAGCCGTACACCTACATCTAAGTGGGCGGCTCGGCCGAAGGCCGAACGCAACGGATTCACGGAACGTGAATCCTAATGCGTGTGCGTGAAATTTCCGAGCGGCACGCCCAGTGCGGCGATGCGATCGAGCGCCGCCCGCATGCCCAGCGGCTCGGCCGGGCGGCCGACGCGCGCGAAGTACACATCGGGATCGATGTTCAGGGTCCGCGTCTGAACCAGCGCAACCGGGTGCGAGCGCAGGAATGCCTCGGCCGCTTCGACCTCAGCCCGCTCGTCCGTCACGCCCGGATGCGTGAGCAGGTTGAGCGATACGCGTAAGCCGGCACCGGCTGCCAGGGCCACGCTTTCGAACACGTCCTCGAGACCGTATCCCACCGGCCGGTAATACGCGGCGTAGACGCCGGGCCGGAACGAGTTCAAACTCACCCGCACGGCCCCCAGGCCGGCGTCGATCAGCCGCTGCAATGCTCGCGGCAGCGAGCCGTTGGTGTTGAGGTTGATCGTGCCGTTCAGGCAGCGCGCGCGGATGCGCTCGATCGCCGCGGCGATCGCGGTCGAACGCAGCAGCGGCTCACCCTCGCAGCCCTGTCCGAACGAGACGATGCCGTCGGCGACGCGCTCGAGATGGTGCACGCCGATGCGCACCAAGTCGTCCACGTCCGGCTCGAACGCGATGCGCGTCTGCGGCGCCGGGATGGCGCTGTCGGCGTCCAATTCGGAAATGCAGCCCACGCACGCCGCGTTGCACTTCGGCGCGACCGGAAGCGCCGCTTCGCCGCGTTCGAGAAACACGTTCTGCGCGGTGAAGCAGCCGTATTCACGCGCGCACACGCTCAGTTGCGCGAGCGTGCGGTTGCGCGAATCGACGGCGATGCGACGCGCGACGATGTCTTCGAGTTGGCCGGCGGAAAAACGGCGCGGCTGCCAGTCCTCGCCCTCATCGGTCCGCATAGCCGCCACCCTCAGCTCGTCGTCGACGACGGCGGCAAAGGTGTAGCCGAACAGCGGCAGCTGCGGCGCATCCGGTTTGCGCACGAAGGCCGGCAGCAGCGTGCGCGTGTAGCCCGCGGGCAACAGTACGCCGAGCGCCGTCCGGCGCGGGACCGTGCGCCCCCCGGCCAGCGCGGGCGACCGCCCCGGCAGCATCGAAACTACCGCGCCGTCCGGCAGCGGGATCAGCTCGGCGCGTGCAACGTCGCGCACGATGCCCGCGTCGGCCAGCGGCGTCTTCGTCGTGTCGAAGTAGATGCGGCCGCGCGCATCGGTATAGGCGAGCCCAACCCCCATTAGCCGAAGGTCGAGGTGAACTCGACGACCGCGTCGCCGATCAGGGTCGCGGGTTCGCCCGGCGTCAACTCGACCCGCAGCGTTCCGCCCGGGACTTCGAGCGTAACCGGCGAGCGGAAGCCGTGCGCTTGGATCGCGACCGCCGCGCACGCCACCGCGCCCGTCCCACAGGCGGCGGTGGCGCCGGCACCGCGTTCCCAGTGCAGCACCAGCAAACGGTCGCCGGCAATCTGCGCGAAGTGCACGTTCGTGCCTTGGGGGTAACGCGGATCGCGTTCGATGCGCGGGCCCACCGTTCGCACGTCGATCTTGGCCAGATCGTCGACGAAGATCACGACGTGCGGGTTGCCGACGTCGACCGGCACCGCGCGATAGCCGGCGATCTCGTGCGGCACGCCGATCTCCGGCGTACCCATCGTTTCCGACACCGTGTAAGGTTCGCGCGAGAGGATCCGCGTCGCGATCGGTCCGGCGATCGTCTCGACGACCGCTTCGCTGCGGCCGTCATGTTCGTCGAGATAGCGGGCTAAACACCGGATGCCGTTGCCGCACATCTCGGCCTCGCTGCCGTCGGCGTTGATGACGCGCATACGCACGTCCGCCGTTGCGGAGTCGAGCACGAGCAGCAAGCCGTCGGCGCCGGGGCCGCGTGAGGGGTCGCAGATGTTCCGGCCGAACGCCACCGGATCGTCGAGCGGCGTTTCGCGCGCGTCGACGACGACGAACTCGTTGCGCGTTCCGTTCATCTTCACGAACGGAACGGTGGCGTTCATGATTGCGCTACGGCCTCTTCGGGTACGAGCGGGGCGACCAGCGGTCCCTGGGGCGAGATCGTCGATACGGCGTGCTTGTAGATCAAGTGCGACTTGTGCTCGAACTCGAGCACGATCGTGAAGGGGTCGAAGCCGCGCACGACGCCGCGCAACTGAAAACCGTTGACGAGATAGACGACGACCGGCACGCCTTGGCGTTTCACTTCGGCGAGGTAGACATCTTGGATCGGCGGTTGTCGCATGTTCATCTCCGGCTGTTATGCCCAGCCCAAGCGTTCTCTTGCCGCAGCTTCACACTGGGCCGCCGACACGCGCACGACGCCCGGTTCGGACCGAAACCACGTCACCTGGCGCTTAGCGTAACGCCGCGTCGAACGAATCAGTTGCGCCCGCAGCTCCGCGGCCGTCGACCAGCCGCCCAAGAAGGCGAGGGCTTCGCGATATCCGACCGCATCGGCTGCGACCGCGTCGCCGCCGACGCGCTCGGCTTCCTCGAGCAAGCCGGCGGCGAGCATACCGTCGACGCGCCGCTCGATGCGCTCCGCCAACACCGCGGGCTCGGTCTCCAGAACCAGCTTGACGAACGGGATGCGCGCGGCGCGCAGCGTCGGCAGTCCTTCGACTCTGCTCAGGACAGGCTCGGCAGTTCGGCCGGCGAGCGCGACTTCGAGCGCACGCGTGACGCGGTAGGGATCGTTGGGCGCGATCAGCGCGGCGCGCTCGGGCGCGAGCGCGGCGAGCCATTCCGCCAGCACCTTCGGCGGATGAACGCGCGCCTCGCCGGCGAGGCGGTTGCGTACGGCCGGATCGTAGGCCCGATCGAGCGCGACGTCGCCGGCCAGCGCGCGCAGGTAGAATCCCGTTCCGCCGGCGACGATCGCACGCCGCCCGCGGGCGGTGATGTCGTCGATGGCGCGGCGCGCGTCGAGCACGTACCGCGCGGCTGAATACCGCTCGTGCGGATCGAGAAAGGCGACCAAGTGGTGCGGCACACGCGCGCGCTGGGCGTTGGTCGGCGCTGCGGTGCCGATCGGCATGCCGCGGTAGATCTGGCGTGAGTCGGCGCCGACGATCTCCGCATCGAAGCGTTCGGCCAGCGCGATCGCGAGTTCGGTCTTGCCGCTCGCCGTCGGACCGGCGAGGATCAACACGGAGCCCATCAGATGCGCTTGAAGAGTCGCGCGATCGCGTCGGGCTCGAGGCGCACGATCGTGGGACGCCCGTGCGGACAGTGCATCGGGTTCGTGCAGCGCTGCAGCCGTTCCAGCAACGTGACCATCTCGGCATAGACCAGCGGATCGCCCGCGCGCGCGACGGAATGGCACGCCAGCGACGCCCACACCGCGTGGCGTGCGTCGAGCGCCGGTCCGTCATCGTCGAGGCCGTCCAGAAATTCCGCGATGTCGAACGCCCTCGTTCGTCCGGCGTGTGTCGTGTGCGCCGGCGTCGCGACGATGCGGTACGCACGTTCGCCGAACGGCTCGACGACGAGACCGCTCGCTTCAAGCGCGGCCCGGCTCTCGTCCAACGCGCGCTGCTGGTCGGGCCGCACCTCGAAGGTGTACGGCACGAGCAACGGTTCGCCGGGCGCAGCCCGCTCGACGTTGGTCATCAGTTCCTCGTACACGACGCGTTCGTGCGCGGCGTGCTGATCGATCAGCACGACCGCCTCGCCGTCGGTAGCCAGGATGAACGTCCGGTCGACTTGCGCGAGCACGCGTAAATTTTGCGACGTCGCGGGCGCATCGATCAGCGCGACGGCGACCGGCTCCGCCGATCCGCCGGCGAGGTTCGACGGCGGCGCAAAGGAGATCGCGCGCTCGAGCCGCGCCGCCGCCGCCGCCCGCAGCGCCGTTCCCATCGCATCGCGTACGACCGCGTTGACGCGTTCGCCGAAGCGCAGCCGAACGTCGCTCTTCGTCGGATGAACGTTCGGATCGACTTCGCCGGGTGCGACGTTGACGAGCAGCACGCCGTACGGGTGGCGGCCGCTCATCGCAAAGGTGTGGTAGGCGCCCGTCCACGCTCCGGAAAGCAACGTCGATCGCAAGAGCCGGCCGTTGACGAAGAGGATCTGCGCGCGCCGATCCGGCCGGTCGTCGCCCGGCGCGCTGATCCAGCCCTCGACCGTGATGCGCTCGCTCGCGCCGCGCACGCGCAGCATCGTCGAGGCCGGCGTCCCGAACGAATGGCGCAGCCGCGGCGCCGGATCGCCGTCGGGCGCGAAGGCGAAGACGCGGCGACCGTCGTGCTCGAGCGTGAAGCCGACCTCGGGATAGGCGAGAGCCATGGTCGCAAGCCACTGCGCGATGCGGGTGAACTCTGCGCCCGGCGCGCGCAAGTATTCGCGCCGCGCGGGCACGTTGGCGAACAGATCGCGCACGACGACGCGCGTCCCGAGCGGTCCCGGCGCCGGGTACGGCAACCCAATATCCTCACCGAACGCCTCGACCGCGGTCGCGATCTCGTCGCCGGCCACGCGCGAGGCGATGGTCGTGCGGGCCACAGCGGCAATTGATGCCAGCCCCTCACCGCGGAAACCCAACGTCGAGACCGCGGTGAGGCCACCCGCATCGGGAAGCTTGCTGGTCGCGTGCCGCAGCAGCGCCGTCGCCACCTCGGCGGCCGCGATCCCCGCGCCGTCGTCGGCGACCTCGACCTCTTCGAGTCCGCCGCCGCGGACGCGAACCGCGATCCGCCGCGCGCCCGCGTCGAGCGCGTTCTCGACGAGTTCCTTGACCACCGACGCCGGCCGTTCGATCACTTCGCCTGCCGCGATCTGCCCGATCGTCGCCGGATCGAGGAGCCGAATCGCCATCACACCGGCGTTTCGCCGCGACCCGCGGGTTCCATGGCAGTAAGGCTAACGCTGCATGCGGAACCAAGCTCGACAGCTTCTTTCGCTCAGAGGACGATCCCAAAGCTTGACCACCTCGAACGAGGGCACCGGTCCGGTCGTTCCGGACTTCGAGAAAGACGCCCAGTCGATCGCGGCGTATGAGGATGCGCGGATTCGCTACGAGCGTCGCGAGGCCGGCGATGCCGAGGCACGCACCCGCAACAGCTTCGCCAAGAAGCGCGATGCGATCCGGGCCGAGATCGCCGTGGCGGCGTCCATTCTCGACGAGCGCAAGGATAAGGCCGAGAAGGCGTTCCGGGTCTACGCCGCCCGCTACCCGCATCGGGTCGACCGCAACAAGCCGCAAAAGCCGTCCTTTTGGGAGCAGTTGTGGAGCCTGGGGTCGGCCGGCCGCATGTTCAACCGGGCCGTCCTGACCGCAGCCGACGCCGTTGCCGCACAGTCACTGCGGCGGCGCAAGGAGCACGACGAAGAAGAACTCGAGCAGCAACTCAAACGCGCGCTCTACCTCCAAGAAGATGCGATCAAGAAAAAGCTCGAGTCGCCCGAGGGGATCGAAGCCTTCCACCGGCGCCCCGGCGTCGAAGTGCTGTACAAACGCCTCCAAGAGATCAAGGCCGAGCGGGCAAACTACGCGGCCCGAATGGAGCGGGGCGAGGTGCCGCCCAACGAGCAGCGCGACCGCGAATTCACCGAGCGCAAGATCGCGCAGCTCGAAGTGCCGTTCACCGCGCTGACCATCATCCGGGTTGCACGTTACGGCAGCCTAGCGTATTTCATCTTGCGCGATGTGGAGCGCAAGCTCTACCATCTCGCCTATGACCCGCGGCTCGAACCGCTGATCGAGAACGTCATCGACGTCTACCGGCTCGCCGACTCGTACGAAACGCGGCTCGCCCGCGGCTCGGACGGCCGGCCGATGGCGGTCGCCGATCATTACGGCGCAAACTTCAAAGACGAGGAAGTCGCGCGCTCCGAATATCGCCGCGCGCGCACCGCGCTGCGAACGCCGCGCACCGATCTGTCGCCGATGACGTTCGTCGAACCGGCCGAACAGCAGCTCCTCGACATCTTGGCGCAGTTCGCGCGCACCCTCGGTCCGGGTGCGATGGCGGCGCAACTGACCAACCTGCCGCCGGTACTCGACGCGGTCGGCAAGCCCGCCGAGGCCGGGCCGGGCGGCAATAACCCCGAGCCGCCGCCCGCTTAAGGCACAACCGGCGGAGCCATCGCCAGCTGACGGGTCGTCGGCAGCGCGGTCGGGTGGTTCTCATGAAGAAACGCGATCATGCGTTCGCGCACGTTGCAGCGCAGGTCGAACAGATCGCTCGAGTTGCGCGCGCTCACGAGGATCCGCAGTTCCACGGTCGATTCCTTGGCGTCGGTGACTTGCAGGGCTTGGACCGCGCCGTCCCACTTCTTCTCGGTCGCGAGAATCTTGGGCAGCTCCTGGCGCAACGGCTCGACCGGCACGCTGTAGTCGACGTAGAGGAACACGCTCCCGATCAGCGCCGAGCCGGTGCGCGTCCAGTTCTGAAACGGCTTCTCGATGAAGTAGGTCAGCGGTAAGATGAGGCGCCGTTGATCCCAGATGCGAACGACGACGAAGGTCGAGGCGATCTGCTCGATGTATCCGTACTCGCCTTCGACGAACACGACGTCGTCGATGCGAATGGGCTGTGAGAGCGCCAGTTGCACGCCGGCGATCAGGTTTTCGAACAGCGGGCGCGCCGCGATGCCGATCACGATCCCCGCAACGCCGGCCGACGCAAGCAGCGTCGTTCCGAGCGCCCGGATCGGCGGAAACGCCATCGCCGCCAGCGCGAACGCGACCAGCACTACGACCGTCACCGCCGACCGGGCGAGGATGTCGATCCGCGTCACCGCCTGCCGCGCGCGCAGGTCGTCCTGTTCGTTGATCTTGTAGCGCAGCTTCACGAGGTCGGTATACAGCCCGATCGAGGCGATGATGCCCCACGCGATCGCGATCGTCGTTGCGACTTCGGTAAACCGGACGAGCAGCGTGTCGAGATCCGGCGGTAACTGCAGGTACGGCAGCGCGATCAGGGCCGCGACCAAGAACAGCGCAAAGGCGGCCGGGGCGCGGGCCCGCCGCTGAAATGCGCTCATGGTTTAAGACTGAACAGCAGCGGCTGTTCGATGATTTCCGGCTTTGCCAGCTTGCCGCGCAGCGGGACCTGGCTTTCGAGCGTGGGCCGGCCGCTGAGGGCATCGCTGATCTCTTTGGCGCGCGCGATCACGGCCGGCGGCAAGCCCGCCATGCGCGCGACCTCGATGCCGAACGAGCGCGAGCTCGATCCGGGCAGCACGCGATGCGAGAACACCGGCGCCCCGCCGCGCGCGGTGTTCTCGACCGCGGTGATGTGAAAGTTCGCAACCAGCCGCCAGCGGTCGGCGAGCGCGACGAGTTCGTGGAAGTGCGTAGCGAAGAGCACGAGCGGCCCGCGGCTTTCGCGTTCGAGCAAGAACTCGGAGATCGCCTGCGCGATCGCGAGCCCGTCAATCGTCCCGGTGCCGCGGCCGACCTCGTCGACGAGCAGCAGGCTGCGGTTGGTCGCCCGCCGCAGGATCGCGGCCGTCTCCGCCATCTCCACGAAGAACGTCGACTGGCCCGAGGCCAAATCGTCGCCCGCACCGATGCGCGTGAAGATCCGGTCGATGATGCCCAGCGTCGCGCTGCGCGCGGGGACGAACGATCCGATCTGCGCCAGGATGACGAGCAGCGCGGCTTGACGTAAGTAGGTCGACTTGCCACCCATGTTGGGGCCGGTCAACACGACGAAGCGGTTGTCGGTCTCGTGCAGATGGATGTCGTTGGGGACGAACGACGAGCCGAGCAGCGCTTCGACGACCGGATGACGCCCGTCGACGATGTCGATCGTCGAACCCTCGACGAACGACGGGCGCACGTAGGCCCGTTCCGACGCTGCCTGAGCGAGCGATACGAACGCATCGACGTGCGCGAGCGCGTCGGCGGCGGCCAGCAGATCGTCGACGCGCACGGCCAGCCGTTCGAGCAACGCGCCGTAGAGGTCGCCCTCGAGGCGCAGTTGCCGCGCCTGCGCGCCGGCGATCGCCGCGTCGAGCTCGCGCAACTCCGGCGTCACGTAGCGCTCGGCATTGGTCAGCGTTTGGCGGCGCACGTAGTCGGACGGCACGCCGGCCGCTTGCGCCTTGCCGATTTCGATCGCGTAACCGAACGCCGCGGCGTACTTGATCTTGAGACTCTTGATGCCGCTGCGCTCCCGTTCGCGCTCCTCGAGCGCGCTCAGACTCAAGCGCACGTCGCTGCGCAGCAGCATGCACTCGGCGAGCTCCGCCGAGGCCTCGGGGCGCATGACCCCGCCGTCGGTCAGCGTCGCCGGGGGCTCGTCGACGAGCGAGGCGGCGAGGTCCGCGCGCACCTCGTCAAAGCCGCCCAGGTGCCCGCGCAGTTCGGCCAGGAGCGCCGGCAAGGCCGGATCGCGGAGCGCGTCGATCAGCGGATCGAGCAGCGCCAAGGTCCGCCGGAGCGAGGCGAGGTCGCGCGGCAGCGCGCGCCGGAAGCGGATCTTCTGCGCGATGCGTTCGAGGTCGAAGCACGCGTGCAGCACGTCGGCGATCGCCGCCCGCCGGCCGCCGTCGGTGACCAACGCCGCGACGCAATCGGCGCGCGCCGCGATCGCTCCGGCTGCGATCAGCGGGGCGGAGAGCCAGCGCGCCAGCAATCGCGAGCCCATCGCGGTGCGGGTGCGGTCGATCGTCGCGAGCAGCGTCGCCTTGGGGTTGCTGCCGAGCGCACGGTGCAGCTCGAGGTGCTTGCGCGTATTCGCGTCGAGCGCGAGGAAGGCGTTCTGCAAGTAGTACTGCGGCGGCCGGAACGCCTCACCCGCACCTTGCGGGACGCCGACCCGGCGCACGAACGCACCCAGCGCGTCCAGCGTGCGCCGCATCGCGAGCGATTCGTCGCGCGAGAAGCCGTCGATCGGCGGGGCCGCAGCCGCCACGGCGGCCAGCGGCGGCGTCACGACGCGCGTGCGCGCGTTCTCGAGCAGCCGTTCGAGCGCGGCGCGCGCGCCGGCCGGAACGTCGGCCACGAGTTCGGCCGGATCGAGCCGCGCGATCTCGCCGAAGGCGTCGTCGAAGGCGGATTCACCGGAGAACGCCGTCGCCATGACGTGGCCCGTGGAAACGTCGGCGTGCGCGAGGCCCACGACGTCCTCGACGGCGGCGATCGCCGCGAGATAGGTGTGCGCGCCGGGTTCGAGCATCTGCTCTTCGATCACGGTTCCCGGCGTCACCACGCGCACGACGTCGCGCCGCACGAGCTTGTTCGGGACCGGCGCCTCGAGTTGCTCGGCCAGCGCCACGACGCGCCGCTGCAGCACGAGCTTCGCCAAGTAGCCGTCGAGCGCGTGATGCGGCACACCGGCCATCGCGATCTTCTTGCCGCTGCCGGCGTCTTTCGAGGTCAGCGCGATCTGGAGCGCGCGCGCGATCGTCTCGGCGTCGTCACCGTAGGCTTCGTAGAAGTCCCCGACGCGCGAGAGCAGGATCGCATCGGGATGCTTGGCCTTCATCCCGAAATACTGCTCGAGCATCGGGGACCACTGGACCGTCAACGACGCTACCGCATCCCGGCAAGATCGATGACGGGCGCCGCCAGTGGGCGCGCAGGCCCATCCCACGCGCTCGCGCGGCCGGTCGCGATCCCGGAGACGCCCCACACCGCGGCCCGGTCGATCCGCACGTCGATCCACGGCTCGGCCAGGTTGGGTGCGCTTTCGAGCATTGGAAAATGCACCGTCACGTTGTCGGTCGTCTTGGCCGCCAGGCGCGTTGGGTCTTTGCGCGAGACGCCGTGGATCAGCGCGCGCACGGTCGTGGCGATTTTGCGATCGTGATACGCGCGCACCTGCGCGTCCTGCACCGCGACCAGCCGCGCGAAACGTTCGCGCTGCACCTCGGGCGCAACCGGCTCCCAGTGCGACGCGGGCGTGCCGCGGCGCGGCGAATAGACGAACATGTAGGCCTGCGCGAACATCCCGCTCGCGCACAGGTCGAGCGTCTGCTGGAAATCCGCTTCGGTTTCGCCCGGGAAACCGACGATGACGTCGGTCGTGATCGCCCAGTCCGGGTTGTAGCTGAGAAACATCGCAACGCGAGCGCGGAATTCCTCGACCGTGTACTTGCGGTTCATTCGGCGCAGCACGGGGTTCGAGCCCGACTGCACGGCGAGGTGAAAGCGCGGGTTCATCTTGGGCAGGGCCGCGACGACGCGCGCCAGCTTCTCGACCAGATCCTTCGGATGCGAGGACACGAACGCGATGCGCTCGACGCCCTCGATCGCCGCCACCTCTTCGAGCAGGTCGGCGAAGTCCGCGCCGGTCGCCGGTTCCCGGTAGGCGTTGACGGTCTGGCCGACCAGCATGATCTCGCGCGCCCCGCCCGCAACCTTGCGCCGCACCTCGTCGAGGATCTCCGTTCGCGGGCGATGGTCGAAGCGGCCGCGCACGTGCGGCACGATGCAGAACGTGCAGTAGTACGAACAGCCGCGCTGCACGTTGACGAACGCCCGCAGCGCATCGTAGGGGCCCGCGATGCCGTCGCTGGTCCCGCCGATCACGGTATGGAGCTCGCGTTCGGCGCCCTCGCCGTCGTCGGCGAACTCCGGCCGCCACGCTTCGAGCTGGTCGCCCAGCGCCCGTAAATCGCGCGTCCCGAAGATGCCGTCGAGGTGCGCCACCAGCGACGCCATACGGTCGCGATCCTGTTCGGCCAGACACCCCGCCACGACGACGCGCACCGACGGATCGGCGTTCTTGATCGCCCTCCAGTGGTGCAGCCGCCCGTAGGCGCGCTTCTCGGCACCCTCGCGCACCGTGCACGTGTTGAGCACGAGCACCGATGCATCTTCGGCACGCCGAGCCAGCGTGTAGCCGGCGCTCGTGGCCCGGCGCACGATGTACTGCGAATCCGCCTCGTTCATCTGGCAGCCGTGCGTCTCGATGTAGATCGTGGCCATTATAGCGGTGCCTGCTTGCTCTGTGGCGCGCCGATCCTAACCGCGGCGGCGAACGCCAAAGCGGCAAGATTCGCCGACGGCGCGCGAAACGACCAACTGCCCATGACCGAACTCCCATTCGACGGCGCCGAGATCGCGCATGCCGAGCCTGAGCTTCTCGAAAGACCCCGCCTGCGTGTCCAGCCCGCCACGGTCGCGATCGTCGGTCGCCCCAACGTGGGCAAGAGCGCGCTCTTCAACCGCTTGATCGGTCAGCGGCTCGCGATCGTCGAGGATACGCCCGGCGTGACCCGCGACCGGCTCTACGCGCTGGCCGACTGGCGCGGCCGGACGTTCACCTGCGTCGACACCGGCGGCATCGAGTTCGACATCGATCCCACCGATGCGATCGCATTCGGCACGCGCGAGCAAGCCGAAATCGCCGCCCGCGACGCCGACGTGATCGTCTTCGTCGTCGACGCGCTGGACGGTCTCAATCCCGTCGACAGCGACGTCGCCGCGATCCTGCGCCGCACGCATCACCCCGTGCTGCTGGTCGCGAACAAAACCGAATCGCCGCGGGCCCTGGCGTCCGTGCACGGCGAATTTTCGCGCCTCGGTTTCGGCGAGCCGTTTCCCGTTTCGGCGATCCACGGCGAGGGGACCGGCGACCTGCTCGACGCGATCGTCGGACGGCTGCCACCCGAGGGCGAGGCGCAAGAGCCCACCGGCGAACTCGCGTTGGCCCTGATCGGCCAGCCCAACGTCGGCAAGTCATCGCTGCTCAACGCGATCCTCGGCGAAGAGCGCACGATCGTGTCCGAGATTCCCGGGACGACGCGCGATTCGGTCGACACGCTGCTGCCGTACGGCGATCGCACGCTGCGCTTGATCGACACCGCCGGCGTACGCAAGCGAGCCGACAAGCACGGCGCGCTCGAGTACTACACCTCGCTGCGTTCGCTGCGCGCGATCTCGCGCTGCGACATCGCGATCTTGCTGGTCGATGCGATGAAGGGCCCGCAGAACGCCGACCGGCGCCTGGCCGGCGTCGCGATCGAAGAGAAGAAAGGCCTGATCATTGTCGGCAACAAGTACGATCTGGTGCGCGAGCTCGGCGAGTTCAGCCAGAGCGAGCTGGCCGAAGGCATCCACGAGCAGCTTCCGTTCGCATCGTTCGCACCGGTCACGTTTCTCTCGGCGCTGACCAAACGCCGGCTGGGCAGCCTGATGCCGCTCGTCAACCACGTCGCCGAGAACCTCGACCGCCGCATCCCGACCGCCAAGCTCAACGCCGTCGTGCAAGACGCGGTGATGGCGCATCCGCCGCCGATCTCCCAGGACCGCCTGCTGAAGATCTATTACTGCGCGCAGGTGGCCACGCATCCGCCACTGTTCGTCTTCTCCTGTAACGAACCGCAGCTGATCCAGCCCTCGTACGAACGCTTCATCGAAAACGTGATCCGCTCGAACTTCGATTTCGAAGGCGTTCCGCTGACGCTGGATTTTCGCGAACGCCCGCGCGACGAGAACCGCCGTTGACCGTCCTCGCGGACGCGAGCCTCGTCGTCGCCTCGTTCGTCCTCGGCGCGATCCCATTCGGCGTGGTGGTATCGCGGCTGTTCTTCCGGCGCGACCTGCGGGCTGAAGGCAGCGGCAACATCGGCGCGGCCAACGCGTTGCGGTCGCTCGGTAAGCGCGGGGCGATTGCGGTGCTGCTGCTCGACGGCGCCAAGGGCGCGCTGCCGGTCGTGGCCGGCCGCGCGCTGGACGGTTCGACGCTGGCCGCGTGCGCCGCGTTCGCCGCGATCGTGGGGCACTGTTTCTCGCCCTTCCTCGGGTTTCGCGGCGGCAAGGGCGTGGCGACGAATTTCGGTGCCGTCGTTGCCCTGGCGTGGCCCGCCGGCGTCGTTTTCGCCGCGCTCTGGCTCGCCACGGTGCTCGTCACCGGCTTCTCGTCGGCCGGCTCGATGCTGGCCAGCGTCGCGATGGTTCCCACGCTGTGGCTCGTCGCCGGACGCACGGCCGGCCTCTACGGCGTCGCGTCGGCCCTGCTGATCGTCTTCATGCACCGCGCGAACATCGGCCGCTTGCTGGCGGGCACGGAAAGCGTGCTGCCGCTCTTTCGACCCGTCAAGGGCAGACCGCCCGGGTAGGCTAACTCGGCCCGGACATGATTTCCTCGAATGATTTCCGGAACGGCGTCACCATCGTAATCGACGGTCAACTGTGGACCGTCATCGAGTTCCTCCACGTCAAGCCGGGTAAAGGCTCGGCCTTCGTACGCACCCGGCTCAAAAACGTCAAAACCGGGGCCAGCGTTGAACGCACGTTCCGGGCCGGTGAGAAGCTCGAGCGAGCAACCGTCGACAACCGCGACATGCAGATGCTCTACAACGATGCCGACGGCTACCACTTCATGGACACCGAGAGCTACGAGAACGTCACCCTGCAACGCGAGCTGATCGGCGATCCGGCCGATTTTTTGAAAGACGGGATGCGGGTGGCGGTCCAATTCCACGACGGCACGCCGATCGGGGTGGACCTGCCGGCCCACGTCGAACTGAAAGTCGTGGAAACCGACCCCGGCTTCAAGGGTGATACCGCGACCGGGACGACGAAACCGGCGAAATTGGAAACCGGGACCACCGTGGCGGTGCCCCTGTTCGTCAATCCGGGTGATTTGATTCGCATCGATACGCGCGACCGCCGATATATCGGGCGCGTGCAAAGCTAGCGCCGCGGCGCGGGAGATACGATGAAACTGCCGACCATTAAAGTTCGCCGCTTGCGGATTTTTGGCACGGCGATGTTGCTCTCGGCGCTCGGTGCGGCGATCGGGATCGTCTTGTACTTTGCGCCGCCCAACTTTGCGTCGGTCAGCACGATCGGCGACTTCGTTGCCATCAACGACGCGCTCTTCGCGGTCCGCGATATGCCCTGGTTAGCGAAGCTCGTCCGCCTCCCCGACACCGATATCCCCAACGACTCGATCCGCTTGGTCACCATCGACGAGGCGACGCTGCTGGACCCGCCCCAAGGCCTGGGCCGCATCCCGATCCCCCGGACGTACATCGGCAATCTGCTGCGGATGCTCGCCAAGGGCGGCGCGAAGATCGTGGCCTTCGACCTTGAGTTCTTCGAACACACCCGCGACCCGAAGGAGGACGCGTCGTTCGAAGACGGGTTGCGCAGACAAGCGACGGTGCTCGGGATGACGGTCGACGTGACGCAGGGCGGCATCATGTCGTTCGAGCAACCGCCGCCGGACATCGCGCGGCTCGTTCACCTCGGATCGACGACGGTCGACAATCCCGGCGGCTGGCTCGTCGGTCAGCCCTACGTCGTCACCTCGACGGACCAAACGACGCACAAGACGACCGTATACCCGTCGCTCGCGCTTGCGGTCGCGTCGTATTGGCTGGGCGCCGGCTACGCGCCGATCGACCCCTGGCACGCGCGTCTCGGGAAGACCATCGTCCCGCTCGACGGGAGCGGCAAGCTCTTGATGCTGCCGTTCAACGTTTCCGAACACGTCGACCAAGCCGAGACGAACGGCCTCGCGACGCGCGCCGGAACGGCCGACCTCTCGATGCCGGCGATCCAAGAAGTCTCGATGGTCGATGCGCTCAAGTTCGATCCCGACACGATGAAGGCGTTTGCAAACGGCGAAGTGATCGTCGTCGGTTACACCGCGCAAGCCGCGGGCGACTTCATCCTCACGCCGAACGGCCGTTACCCGGGGGTGTTTTCGAACGTCCGCTTGATGGACCAGTTGCTGAGCTCCCGCTTCATCACGCGCTTGCAGCCCTGGATCGACATCGTGCTGATCGTCGTCATGGCGCTGTTGATCGGCTTCATCGTGACGCAGCTGAAGGCCACCCTCGGCGTCGGGCTCGCGGTCGGCATTGCGCTCGTCTACACGGCGTTCGCCGTGGGCCTCTACGCTTACACGCTGCACTGGATCGATCTGATCCACGTCGACGGCGCGATCATTCTCTCGGCGCTCTTTGTCGCGCTCTACCGGACGATTACCGAAGGCGCCGACAAACGCGTCATCAGGGAGATGTTTGGCAAACATGTGAGCCCGGCACTGGTCGACCGGATGCTCTCCCACGACGACCCGCTCAAATCGCTCGACCTCTCGGGAAAGCGCGCCAAGGTTACGATCTTCTATTCCGATATCCGCGGCTTCACCGCGATGTCGGAAAAGATGACCCCCGAGCAGATTTATGGGCAATTGAACGAGTACTTCGAAGAGATGTGCAAGCTCGTCTTCGAGCACGGCGGCTACGTCGACAAGTTCATCGGCGACTGCCTCATGGCCATCTTCTCCGCGCCCGATCCGCGACCCGGAAACATCGACGCGGTCGAAGCGGTTGAATCCGCGATGCGCCAGCAAGAGAAGATCCTCGAGATGATGGCCGAGTGGTCGAAGCAGGGGCGGCAGATCTTCACCGTCGGCATGGGCCTCAACACCGATGAGGTCGTCATGGGCAACCTCGGCTCAAGCGACCGCCTCAACTACACGGTCATCGGCGACGGCGTCAACACCGCGGCCCGGCTCTACAACGTCGCCAAGGGCGGTCAGACCATCATCAGCGAGCACACCTACAACGAGGTCAAGGACCACTTCATCGTCAACGAGCTCACGCCGGTGATGGTCAAAGGCAAGGTACTGCCGCTGCGCAACTTCGAATTGGTCGCACGCCTCAAGCCGGGGGAACCGAACACCTCGAAATTGCTCGATCCGGAAAACCTCCCCGCGGCCCACACCGCCGACGCGCACTAACCCCGCTGTCACCCCGAGCTTGTCGAGGGGCAGCCACGATCGTGGCGATCCTTCGACAGGCTCAGGATGACATGAAGCGCCTATACCGCGGATGCGGACGCGTTCGCTAGCGCCAGAAGAGCAAACGCAAGCCGACGAACGCGAGCGCGGTCGCGAGGATGCGCATGATGACGGCACCGCGCACGAACGTCGAAATGCGCGCGCCGATCGGCGCGCCCGCAACCGCGCCGCCGGCGGCGGCAACGACCAACGGCCACGTCGTACGAAAGTCGCCGCGCATGATGTGCACGACGGTCGCAAGTCCGGCGGTGACGGCGAGCACCGCGTGCGAGGTTGCGGTGGCCACGTGCGCGGGAAAGCCCAACACGGTGGCCAGCAGCGGAACGTGAATGATCCCCCCGCCGATCCCGAGCACGCTCGACGCGAACCCGACGAGGACGCTGCCCGCGAAGCCGATGCGCGGATCGAACGACCACTCGTAGCGCGCTCCGGCGCGGTCGGTGAGTCTCCGTTCGAAATAGCCGGTGTACCCGCCGGCATCGCTGCGGCCGGGCCGCAAGAACAGCCAGCCGCCGATGACGATCAGGACGACGCCGAAGATCGGATCGAAGACGGGCCGCGGGATGTAGGCGCTCGCGTACGCACCGAGCAGCGATCCCGGCACGGCGGCGAGCGTATAGAGCGGAAAGGTGAACGGATCGACGCGTCCCTGCCACCAGTAGCTCGCAGCGCCCATCGTGGCGTTGGCCGTTACGACTGCCAGCGAAAACCCGGTGATTTGATCGGTGCTCCAGGATGGTTCGAGCACGACCAGCAGCGGAACGATCAGAAATCCGCCGCCGGCGCCGATCAACGTACCGAGAATGCCGATGGCCAAACCGGCCACCGCCACGAGCGCTTCCGTCACGATGGCATGGTCCATTTCCGATGACCATCGCGACGGTAGGACGCTCTTCCTGTGCTACACCGCGGGGACGGTCACGCCCGGGTCCGCTTTGCCTGCGCTGCGGATCTCGTTCAGGCGCACGGGATAGAGGACCGCGATCGCCATCACCGCCGCAATAATGTTGAAGAACGCAGCCACGCTCAGTGCAGCGGTCCAGTTTCCCGTCGCCACGCTAAGCACGCTCGCCAGCGGAACGACGAGCGACGCCGTCCCCTTGGCGGTGTAGAGCATGCCGTAATTCGTGGTTGCGTATTTCTGACCGAAGTGGTCGCGCGCCGTCGCTGGGAAGATGCTGTAAATCTCGCCCCAGGCGAAGAACACGAGGCCGGAGAGCAACACGAACGAAACAGCCGAATGGCCGAACACCATCAGCGCAAAGATGCCGAGCCCCTCGATCATGAAGGCGATGAACATGGTCATCTCGCGTCCGATGCGGTCCGAAACCCACCCCAGGACGGGACGGGTAATCCCGTTCATGATGTTGTTGAGCGAGAGCGCGAAGGTCAACGTTGCGAGGGTTATGCCGAAGATCGTGACAGGAACGTTCGCGATGCCGAAGGACTTTGCGATCGGCCCGAGTTGCGCCACCGCCATGAGGCCGCCCGCGCCGACGAGGACGAACATTACGTACATGATCCAGAACACGGGCGAGCGCAGCACCTCTTGCGGCGTATAGTTTTTCACGCCTTGGAGCGTGCGCGGCGGCTTGATCTCGACCGGACCGCCTTTGGGCGGCGTCACGAGAAGCATGGCCGCAACGAGCACGATCAGTCCTTGCGCGATGCCGAAGAACAGAAACGTCGCCTGATAGCCGCTCGATTTGATCATCAGCGTCAACGGAATGATCGTCAACGCTGCGCCCGCTCCGAAGCCGGCGGAGGTCAGTCCGGCCGCGAGCCCGCGCCGGTTACCGAACCACTTCAATGCGTTGCCGATGCAGGTGCCGTAAACGATGCCGGCGCCGATCCCGGCGAGAACCCCTCCGAAGTAGAGCATCGGCAACGTAGTCGCGAGCGAATCGACGACCCAGGCCAGTCCCGCCAGCACGCCGCCGATCGCGACCATGACGCGCGGCCCGTAGCGGTCGACGAACGCCGCCTCGAACGGGACGAGCCACGTTTCGACCAGCACGAAGATCGTGAAGGATACCTGGATCGCGGCCAGGCTCCAGCCCTGTTTATCCTGGATCGGTAAGACGAAGACGGTCCAGCCGTACTGCAAATTCGCGATCATCGCCATGCAGACGATGCCGATGACGAGCTGGATCCAGGGATTGCGCAGTCCGCGGGACGCCGCGGGTGCTGCTTCCGGGCTTGAACTGGACATATTGATCCCCTCTGCGTGCCCCTCAGGGGAGACGCGTTTTGGCTTCGATTGCCGTTGGTCGGTCCAATTCCTGGAAAAAAGCTCCCAGCCCGGCGAGGGCTGGAACGCGCCCTGCGGCCGTCGAAAGGCTTCGCATGGCCCTTACCGCACCACCGCAGATACCCGTTCGTCTCCCGCCGACGCAGCTTCTCATCGGAGGGAGCTGGGTCGACGCTGCCTCCGGCGAGACGTTCGAAACGCGCAATCCGGCCACCGAAGAACTGATCGCCAACGTCGCCAAGGCCGATAAGGCCGATGCCGACCGGGCCGTTCGCGCGGCACGAGCAGCTCTGGAAGAGGGACCCTGGGCAACGATGCGGGCCTCCGAACGCTCGCGTCTGATGTTCAAGTTCGCCGAGCAGGTCCGCGAGCATCAGGAAGCGATCATCGCCCTCGAATCCCTCGATGGCGGCAAACCGATCAGCTCCGTACGCCGTCAAGATTATCCGGCGATGCTCGACTGTTTGGAATACTATGCCGGTTGGCCGGATAAGATCATGGGCGACGTCGTGCCCGTCCGCCCCGACGCACTGACGTACATCGACCGGTTCCCCGTCGGCGTTGTCGGCGCGATCGTCCCGTGGAATTTTCCGCTGATGAACTCGATGTGGAAAATCGCTCCGGCGCTCGCGTGCGGCTGCACGATCGTGCTCAAGCCGGCTTCGGAAACCCCGCTGACCGCCTTGCTGCTGGGCGAACTCGCGCTCGCAGCCGGGATCCCGCCGGGCGTCCTGAACATTCTTCCCGGACCCGGTACCGCCGCCGGTATGTCGCTCGTGACCAATCCGGACGTCGACAAGATATCCTTCACCGGCTCGCCCGCCGTGGGCAAGACGATCATGAACGGCGCCGCGCCGTTCATCACGCGGCTCACGCTCGAACTGGGCGGCAAATCACCAAACATCATCTTCGAAGATGCCGACGTCGAGTCCGCGGTCAAGGGCGCGGCTGCCGGGATCTTCTTCAACAGCGGCCAGGTCTGTTCGGCCGGCTCGCGGGTTCTCGTTCACGAGTCGATCTACGAGCGGTTCTGCGAGCTGATGGTCGCGCGCTCGTTAACGTTAAAAGTCGGCGATCCGCTCGATGAGAAAACGTACATGGGGCCGATCATCTCGAAAAAACAGCTGACTTCCGTCATGGGCTATATCGATTCGGGATCGATCGAAGGCGCGACGCTGCTCTCGGGCGGCAAGCGTGTCGGAACGAAAGGCTACTTCCTCGAGCCGACCGTGTTCGCGAACGTCGACAACTCGATGAAGATCGCGCGCGAGGAAATCTTCGGGCCCGTTGCCGCCGTCATCAAATTTAAGGATGAAGCGGAAGCCGTTCGCATCGCCAACGACTCGCCGTTCTCACTCGCCGCGGGCGTCTGGACGAAAGACGTGGCACGGGCCCACGCGATGGCGCGCAAACTTCACGCCGGAACGGTATGGGTCAACACGTACGGCCAGAGCGACACGCGCTTGCCGTGGGGCGGCCTCGGCGGCGATTCCGGCATGGGCCGCGACCTCGGCCCGGCGGCGATCGACAACTACACCGACAAAAAAACCGTCTGGATCAACCTGCGTCGCTAAACCCGTCGCCGTCGCTCTCTGTCAAAAAGGGCACGATGCTCGCGATGATGGGGCGGGGTTAGATTACGCCGGCTGTTCGGAGCGCTTCGACTTGTTGGGCGTCGTAGTGCATCACTTCGGCGAGAACTTCCGCGCTGTGCTCGCCGAGCAGCGGGGCGCTGCGGTAGTCCACCGGCGAATCGGAGAGGTTCAGCGGGCTGCCGATGGTATAGTACGTACCGCGTTTCGGGTGTTCGACCGCCGCGATCATGCCACGCGCGCGCAGCGATTCGTCAGCGAGCAGTTCCGCCATGTCGAGCACCGGACCGCACGGGACGTCGATCGCGTTGCAGCGCTCCAGGACCTCGTACTTGGTGTGCTTCATCGACCATGCTTCGATAATACCGAAGACCTCGGTGATGATCGGCAGGCGTGCGGCAGGCGTCGCGACCTTCGGATCCGTCGCCAGTTCCGGCCGGCCGATTTCGGTGCACAGCGCCGTCCAGATTTGCGGTTGGATGATCAGGTACACGTAGTCGTTCGCACCGCCCGGCGCACACTTTAGCGCGGCGCCCGGATGGCCGCCGCCGGATGCATTTCCGGAGCGCGGCACGACACCGTTGAACGTTTTGTTGGGGTATTCGGTCAACGGACCGTGGGCGAGGCGCTGCTGGTCGCGCATCTTCACCCGGGCCAAATTGAGCACCGAGTCTTGCATCGTGCAAACGATGCGCTGCCCTTTTCCGGTGCGCTGGTCGCGCTGGTAGAGCGCCGCCAGCACCGCCGCAACGGTGTGAATGCCGGTTCCCGAGTCGCCGGTTTGCACGCCCGTCACGGTGGGTGGCCCGTCTTCCCAGCCGTTCGTGCTCATCGAACCGCCCATCGCCTGCGCGATCGGTTCGTAGGCCTTCGCGTCTTCGAACTTCCCCGGTCCGAAGCCCTTGATCGAAGCGTAGATCATGCGGGGGTTCAGCTGCTGGATCTTCTCCCAGGTGAACCCTTGCCGGTCCAGCACGCCGGGGCCGAAGTTCTCGACCAGCACGTCGCAGTGCTTGATCAGCGCTTCGAAGATCTCTTTGCCCTGCGGCGTTTTGGTGTTGAGCGTCAAGCTGCGCTTGTTGCCGTTGAGCATCGTGAAGTAGAGGCTGTCGACGCCGGGCAGATCGCGCAGCTGTTCGCGCGTGATGTCGCCGCGGCCGGGCAGTTCGACCTTGATCACGTCGGCGCCGAGCCAGGCCAGTAATTGCGTGCACGACGGTCCGGATTGCACGTGGGTCATGTCGAGGATGCGGATACCGTCGAGGGCCCTACCCGCTGTGGTCGTCGTCATCGATTCGGATCCGTCCTACTTGTACATCGTTTGGTTTTCGGTCCCCGGCGCGTACGCGTCGGGGTCGAGCCAGACGTTCACGATCGCGCAGGTTCCCGCCGCGCGGGCGCGTTCGAGCGCCGGACGGATTTCCTTCGCCTCGCGCACGGCCTCACCGTGCACCCCGAGCATATCGGCGAACTTCTCGAAGTTGACGTCGCCGAGATGGTTCCCGACGTTCCCGCGTTCGGGGCCGTATTTTTGAATCTGGCCGTAACGGATCTGATTCATATACGAGTTGTTGCCGATGATCGCGATGTACGGCAGGTTGAAGCGAATCGCCGTCTGGACGTCGAACCCGGTCATCGCGAACGAACCGTCGCCGAATAAGGTGACGACTTCTTTTTCGGGATGCACGAGCTTCGCAGCCATCGCAAAGCCGGTGCCGACGCCCAGCGTGCCGAGCGGTCCGGGATCCATCCACAGCCCCGGCCCTTTTGGACGGACGACATTGCCCGCAAACGTCACGACGTCCCCGCCATCGCCGATGAAGATCGAGTCCTCGGTGAGGAACTGGTCGATCTCGTACGCCAAGCGGTACGGATGGATCGGGTTGGCATCGTTGCGGAGCTTCGGTAAGCGCGTTTCGACCGCGGCGTTTTCCTTGGCACGCAACGATGCCACCCAGTCTTTGCGCGCGGCCGCGCCGTTGTCGCTCCGGCCGGACGTGGCTTGCAAGACCGCGGCGAGAATCGCGCCGACGTCGCCGACGAGGCCGAGCGTGATGTCGCGGTTCTTACCGACCGTGGCATACGACATGTCGATCTGAACGACCGTCTTCGATCGAACGCTCTTGCCGTAGCCCAGCCGGAAATCGAACGGCGTCCCCACGATCACCGTCACGTCGGCCTCGCCGAACGCGTCGCGGCGCGTCAACTGAAAGTTTAGCGGATGGTCCGGCCCGAGCGTCCCGCGGCCGGCGCCGTTCATGTAGGCCGGGATATTGAGTTTTTCGACAAACTCGCGGGCAACCTCGGTTCCACGACACGTCCAGACTTGTTGTCCGAGCAAGATGCAGGGCTTCTTCGCGTGCACCAGGAGGTCGGCCAGTGCTTCGATGCCGGCCGGATCGCCGCTGCTCTTGGTCGAGGCCCGATAGCTGCCGGGCTTCGGAATCACGGCTTTCGCCAGGTCGACTTTGAAGTCGAGCACGTCGCGCGGAATCTCGAGATACGACGGACCGAACGACCCGTTGAACGCTTCGCGCGCCGCCATCGCGACGAAGTCGGCGATCCGTTCGGTGCTCGGGACCGATGTTGCAAACTTGGTGATCGGTCGCATCATGTCGACGTGCGCGAGGTCCTGCAAACCGCCCATGCGGTGCTGCGAGAGTGCGGCCTGGCCGCCGATCAACAGCATCGGGCTCTCGGCACGAAACGCGTTGGCGATTCCGGTCACGGTGTTCGTCGTCCCGGGCCCGGCCGTCACGACCGCGCACCCCAGGCCACCCGTCATGCGCGCGTAGCCGTCGGCGGCATGCGCGGCAACCTGTTCGTGCCGGACGTCGATGATCTTGATTCCTTCATCGATGCAACCGTCATAGATGTCGATGATGTGCCCTCCGCAGAGGGTGAAAATCGCCTCGACGCCCTCGTTCTTCAGGGCCTTCGCGACCAGGTGGCCGCCCGATATCTTCTCGGGTGCGGGTCCTGGGATCGGCGGCAGGTCTTTGGCGGTCGGAAGTGTTTGAGCCATAGCGAAGCGAGCGCTTCGAGGCACCGATTCCGGGGTCCTAGACCGGGCCGTTTTACTGCGGAGTGTGCTTCAATCTTTGACCACGAGCACCGGCACGGCGGACGTCCGCACGACATCGTCGCTGACGCTGCCGTTGAGCAGACGATGGATTTTGCTCTTCGGTTCGTTCCCGATGACGATGAGATCCGCCGCGTAGACATCCGCCAGCGTAACGATCTCCGCCGCCGGGTTGCCGCAGCGAATCGACGACCGCGCAAAGGCGCCCACTTCGCCGGCGAGCGCACCGCAGCGATCGAGCAGGCCGCGCGCTTCTTCGCGGGCGACCTCGAGCGCGATCTCGTAATCTTCGGCAATCCGGTCGGCCCGCGCGAGCATGCGCGGGATGTCGATCACGTGAACGAACACGAACTCGACCCGCGCATCGCTGCGCGCCATCGACAACGCCAACCGCAGGGCGCGCTCCGAAGCGGGCGACGCGTCGACCCCGACGACGATGCGTGAAAACGGTCTCCGGCCCTGCACGTGAAGGGGATGCTCGTTGCGCTGGAGGGTGAGGAGGGGCGGCATGATCGGACTACGACGCCAAGCGCCGGGACGCGCTCGACGCCGCCGGCTGATAGAAGCGCGAAAAGACACCGACGACGTGGTCGGCTTGGTGCTCATCGACCAGCACCGTCAAGGCCGTCGCGTCGCTGGTAAGGTGCACGACGTCGATGCCCTCGGCGTCGAAGGCCTCCATCACGCGCCCCAGTGACGGCAGCGGCCAATCCGTCGCCGTACGCGTCAGGGCGACCCGCGCGCAGCGGTCGTGAAGCTTCACCGCCACGTTCAGTTCCCCGATCGCGGAAGCGAAACGCGCTCCGTCCCGGCTGTCGATAATAAAGGAACATCCGTCTTGGTTGATGGCGACCGCCTCCAACGTGATGCCGGAGGTCGCCAGGTGCTCCATGACGGACCGCTCGCAACGTCGTTTGTTTATACCGTCGAGCTCGCCCTCGATGACCTGGGCGTACGACATGCTGCGACGGAGACGAGATACGCTTGGCATAGCGACATCATAGCGCTTGCCGGCGGTCCTGTTTATCCGCCTTTCGGCGCTCCTCCGTTCGGCTGCATGCCGAGCGGCCCGGAAGCATCCGAATGGATAGGCTGAACGGATAAAGTCCGGCCCGCGCGGCCGTCGAAACGAGTTCCACATGAACCCACGTCCGCTGATCTTGGTCGTCGGCGGCGACGCGCTTACCGAGCGCGTCTTCGCGGAGCTCACGGCGACCACCGGTCACGAAGTGCGAATCGTGTGGCCGATTTCGGCCCACCCGGATGAGGCCCTAAAAGCTGCCGGCGTCGACGTTGCGGCGTCGCTGCTGGCGCTCGCGAGCGACGACGCGCTCAACCTCGTGATCGCGCTGCGCGCGCGAATGCTCAATCGCAATATTCGGATCGTGCTGCGCCAGTTCAACCCGGTGCTGGGAACCAAGATCGAGCAAAACCTGACCGATTGCACCGCGCTTTCGCCGGCCGCACACTCGGCGGCGACCTACGCCGGCGCCGCGCTCGACCCGGGCTGCTTCTTCGCGCTGCGCTTTCCGGCCGAAGCCGGCCCGCTGCTCGGCTTCATGAAAACCTCGGGCGCGGCCTTGGGCGTGTCCGGGTGGACCGTTTTCGAGACCGAGGATCGCCTCGGCCTGCGCATCTTGGCCGTGGGCGAACGCCTCGACCCGCCCGCCGGGTCCACCATCGAGGCCGACGACGCGGTCGTCACCTTCGGCCGCGTCGTCGAGCACCCCCGGCATCACCGCGGGCACGTCGCCCACATGGCACCGGCGGACGGCCGGTCGCAGCGCAAGCTTAATCTGCGGGCCTTCGTCACCGGTTGGGAACACCTGAACCCGGTCTTGCGCGTGTTCGTGTTGGCCGCCCTCGGCTTTTTCTCGTACGAGTTCGTCTTCTTCCACTTCGTGCTGCACAAGACGTGGGCCGCGGCCAGTTTTTCGGTTGTGGAAACGATGACGAACGTCGGCTTCGGCGAGACGGCGGTCACCACCATGGGCCCGTTCGTCACCGGAGGGGCGATTGCGGCGATGCTCGGCGGCATCGTCTTCACCAGCATTTTCATCGGTTACGTCAGCTCGGCGCTGACCCGCGCGCAGTGGATGGCGCTGCAAGGCATGCGCCGGATTCACGCCCACGGGCACGTCGTGATCTGCGGCGGCGGCAAGATCGGGAGCGCCGTCGTCAACATGCTGACCGAGGCCGGCAAGCGGTGCGTGGTGATCGAGTCGAATCCCGACGCGAGCCTGGTGCGGCGAGCCCGCGACCGTGACGTCGATCTGCTAACCGGTGACGCGCAGCGCGACGATGCCCTCGATCTCTGCGATATCCCGCACGCCACGGCGGTCCTCGCACTCACCGACAACGACGCGGTCAACGTCGAGATCGCGCTCGGCGCGCGCGCCCGCCGCCCCGACGTGCCGCTCGTGGTCCGGATGGAGAACGACGCCTTCGCCAGCGCCGTCTCGGATATTTTCGAGATCGCGACGTTCTCGCCGTCGGCGCTGACCGCGCCGGCGCTGGCCGGGCTCTCGCGCTTTCCGGGCACGCGCGGGCGCGTGCACTATGCAAATGAAGACCACACCATCAGCCAACGCACCCAGGGCGCGGTGCCGGAGAAACCTCCGGCCGACGTTTGCGTCCCGCTCTGCGTCTGGCGCAACGGCCAGCAGGTGGCCATTCGGGAGTTCGGCCAGATGAAACCCTACGACGAGCTGCTCTTCGCCGTACCCTTGGGGCAATTTCGCCCAACATGAACGTGAAGATCGCGGTGATCGTGTTCGGCGTGGTCGTCGTCGTCTTGCTGGCGGTTGTGATCATTGCCGCCATGCGGCAGATCGACGCGGGCGGGCGACGGCGCTAGAACGATCCATGCCGGCGGAGAATCAGCGCTTCCGCGACCGGTCCCAGCGCATCGGCGGGCAGAAACGTCAGCGCGGCCACGACGAGCGCCGTTGCCGCCAGCAACACACCGAAGAACGCCGTCGTCGGGCTCAACGCGCTGGCCGAGCGATCGTTGCGGGGTTGCCGGACGAGGCCGCCGGCGATGGCGAGGATCACGATCAGCGTGCCGAACCGCCCGACCAGCATCACGAGCGCGGTGAGCCAGGTGTAGCCGTCGGTCGCGATCGTGAGCCCGCCCAAAACGCTGCCGTTGTTGGCCTGGACCGAGGTGAACGCGTAGAGCACCTCGGTCAACGCACGCGGCCCGGCGTTACCGACGGCGGAGAACCCCGGTGCGAGCGCGAGCGCTCCGGGGATCAGCACCGCCATTGGTCCGATTAACGTAGCGATGACGACCAGGGTGATCTCGCGCCGGCCGATTTTCTTGCCCAGATATTCCGGGGTGCGACCGATCATCAGCCCCGCGATGAAGATCGTCAGCATGACGAGGATGATCATGCCGTAGAGGCCGCAGCCCACGCCGCCGAAGATGATCTCACCGATCTGCATGTTGAGCATCGCAATCAGAACGGAGACCGGCATCAGCGAATCGTATGCCACGTTGGCGGCGCCGCTCGACGTGTCGGTCGCGACGGTCACCGAGAGGGCGCTCGAGACGTCGCCGAAGCGCGTCTCCTTCCCCTCCATGTTTGCGCCGGCGATTCCGAGCTGGTGGATCAGCGGATTGCCGCCGTGTTCCGAGCCCCAAACCGCGGCGAACCCACCCACGAACAACGCCAGCATCACCCCGTAGAGCACCCAGCCGTGACGCACGCTGCCGATCAGGCGGCCGAACATGTTCGTCAGCGCGGCACCCAGGAGAAACATCGCGAAGAACTGCAACAGATCGCTTAGCGGGGTCGGATTGAGGTTGGGCGAGGCGACGTTCGCGGCGACGAAGCCGCCGCCGTTGACGCCGAGCTGCTCGATGATCGTTTGCGAAGCCATCGGCCCGCCGGTGATCGTCTGCTGCGCGCCCTCGAGCGTCTTGACGGTTTGGTAGGGTGCGAAGTTCTGCGGCACGCCCTGCCAGATCAACAGCAGCGCGCCGATGACCGAGATCGGCAGCAGCACGTACAGCCACGACCGGGTCAGGTCGGCCCAGAAGTTGCCGAGCGTGCGCCCCGACGAGCGGGTGAAGCCGCGAATGGCGGCGATCGCCACGGCGAGCCCGACCGCGGCCGCGACGAAATTCTGCCATGCCAGGCCGGCCATTTGGGCCAGATAGCCCAGCGTGCTCTCGCCCGAGTAGGCCTGCCAGTTCGTGGTCGTGGCGAAGCTGGCGGAGAGGTTGAAGGCAAGCAGCGGCGGCAGGTTCGGGAACTGCTGCGGGTTCAGCGGCAACCAGCGCTGGGTGACCAGCAAGAAGAACAGGGCGAGCATTGAGACAACCGTGAACACGGCGACCGCAGCGAGGTATGCCGTCCAAGACATCTCCTGCCCAGGGTCGATCCGGCACAGGCGGTAGATGCCGCCTTCGAGCCGGCCGAAGACCTGCGGGAGCGGGCGCGGACCGTCCCCGAACACCGCCGCCAGGTAGCGGCCCAGGACCGGCGTCAGGAGCGTGAGTATCACGATGAATATCGCGAGTTCGACCCACGCGGCGGTTACGGCTGACATAGAGGAAGGGTAGCCGGGTTGCGACAGTCCGCCCACCCTCCGAACGGCCGGTTTTTCGGCCCGGTTCGGACGGTCCGTTCGGCTGATCCGTTCGGAGGCTTACAGCGGATAGGCCCGAGCCCTATGCTAGACCCGTGATTTTACTCGAGATTGGGCTGGTCGTGGCGGTCGCCATCTATTTCGTCGCCATGGACCTCTACATCCGGGGGTGCGAAAAGCTGTGACCCTCGAGTTTTGGTTTGGGCTGGTGCTCGCCGTCGCGGGCACCGCCTATCTGCTGTACGCAATGCTGCGGCCGGAGAATTTCTGATGACGCTCGTCGGCTGGCTGCAGGTCGCCTTGCTGTTTCTTCTCGTCCTAGCGTGCACGGCGCCGCTGGGCGCCTACATGTATCGCGTGTATACCGGTGGACGAACGTGGCTCACGCCGGTCATCGGGCCGCTCGAAAACGCGATCTATCGCGTCTGCCGCATCGATCCCGCTGCCGAAATGTCGTGGCAGAGCTACGCTTTTGCGATCATGGGCTTCAGCCTGGTCGGATTCGCGTACCTGTATGTCCTGCTTCGAACGCAGGCCTATCTTCCGCTCAACCCGCAGCACTTCGGCAATTTGGCCCCCGACCTCGCCTGGAATACCACCGTCAGCTTCCTGACGAACACCAACTGGCAGTTCTATTCGGGCGAGTCGACGATGAGCTATCTCTCGCAGATGGCGGGGCTCGCATGGCACAACTTCGTGTCGGCGGCGATGGGCATCGCGGTCGCGGTGGCCGTCATCCGGGGCTTTACGCGCACCGACGGCGTCCGGCGGCTCGGCAATTTCTGGGTCGACCTCACGCGCACCACGTTTTACATCCTCCTGCCGATCTCGATCGTCGGCGCGCTGTTCTACATTTCGCAGGGGATGCCGCAGAATTTCTCGGCCTATGTCGACGTTCACACGATCGACGGCGCCGTACAAACGGTGACCAACGGACCGATGGCCTCGCAAGAGATCATCAAGAACCTGGGCACCAACGGCGGCGGCTTCGTCAACGCAAATTCGGCGTCACCGAACGAGAACCCGAACCCGCTCACCAACCTGGGGATCATGTTCACCATTCTCCTGATCGGAGCGGCGCTGACCTCACTCTTCGGCCGCTACGCGGGCAACAAACGCCAAGGCTGGGCCCTCTTCACCGCGATGGCGATCTGCTGGGTCGTCATGGTCGGTTTCGCGTACGGGGCCGAGGCGGGCGGCAATCCGATCGTGCACGCGCTCGGCGTGAGCGGCGGCAACATGGAAGGCAAGGAAACGCGCTTCGGGATTGTGGCCTCGGCCCTGTTCGCCGTCACCACGACGGTTACGTCGTGCGGTGCCGTCAATTCGATGCACGATTCGTTCACCGCGCTCGGCGGGCTGATTCCGCTGGCCGACATCCAACTCGGTGAGGTCATTTTCGGCGGCGTCGGCAGCGGTATGTACGGCATGCTGATCTACGTCGTGCTCACGGTCTTCATCGCCGGCCTCATGGTTGGCCGCACGCCGGAATATCTCGGCAAGAAGATCGAGCGGCGCGAAATCCAGCTCGCGATGCTGACCTTCCTAATCCCCCCGATCTTCGTGCTGGTTCCAGCCGGCATCGCGTCGGTTGCCAAGGACGGTCTGGCTGCCCTGGGCAACAACGGCGCGCACGGTTTCTCCGAAATCCTCTACGCCTTCACGTCGTCGGTCGGCAATAACGGCTCGGCGTTCGCCGGTATCAGCGGCAACACGTTCCTCGACTTCTGGACCGCTCAGTCGATGTTTTTCGGCCGGTTCGCCATGATGATCCCACCGATTGCGCTCGCCGGCTATCTCGCCGGCAAGAAGTCGGTTGCCACGACGGCAGGCACGTTCACGACGACGTCGCCGATCTTCATCGTGCTGTTGATCGGCGTGATCGTCATCGTCGGCGCCCTGACGTTCTTCCCGGCCGACGCGCTGGGACCGATCGTCGAACACCTCCAGCTCCTCCAAGGGAAGACGTTCTAACATGGTATCGCGTTCACGGTCGTTGTTCGACCGCGAGATCCTCGGTCCGGCGATCGTCGAGTCATTCAAGAAACTCGACCCGCGCATTCAGGTGCGCAACACCGTCATGTTCGTGTGCGAGGTCGGCGCCCTCGTGACGCTGATCTACGCCATTCACGACGTAGCGACGGGCACCGGACAATTCGGCTTCGACATCGCCATTTCGCTCTGGCTGTGGTTCACCGTGGTCTTCGCCAACTTCGCCGAAGCCGTGGCCGAAGGGCGCGGCAAAGCGCAAGCCGAGTACCTCCGCCGTACGAAAACCGAGGCCATGGCAAAGCGGCTGATCGGCGACCGGGTCGAAGAAGTAAGCGCAACGCAATTGCGCAAGGGTGACCGTGTCCGCGTCAGCGCCGGCGATTTGATTCCAGCCGACGGCGACATCGTCGAAGGCGCGGCGACGGTCGACGAATCGGCGATTACCGGCGAGTCGGCTCCCGTCATCCGCGAGGCCGGCGGCGACCGCAGTGGCGTCACCGGCGGAACGCGCGTGCTATCCGACTCGATCGTGTTCGTCGTCGGTACCAACCCCGGTGAATCGTTCCTCGATCGCATGATCGCGCTCGTCGAGGGCGCGCAGCGGCAAAAGACGCCGAACGAGATCGCGCTGTCGATCCTGCTGGCCGGCCTGACGATCGTCTTCCTCATTGCGGTGGCGACGCTGGCGCCCTTTACCGTTTACGCCGGGGCCAAACCCAACATCGTCATCCTGATCGCGCTGCTCGTGTGTCTGATCCCGACCACGATCGGCGGACTGCTCTCCGCGATCGGCATCGCCGGCATGGACCGCGTCCTGCAGCGCAACGTGCTCGCGATGAGCGGCCGTGCGGTCGAAGCCGCCGGTGACGTCGACACGCTGCTGCTCGACAAGACCGGAACGATCACGCTCGGCAACCGGCAAGCGAGCGAGATCATCCTCGCCGACGGCGTGCAAGAAGCGCGTGCCTACAAGGCCGCCTACTACTCGTCCCTGGCCGACGAAACGCCCGAGGGGCGCTCGATCGTCGTCTTCGCCGCACCGAAAGCCGGGCTCGACGCGAACACGCAACTCTACGGCGACGCCCGTCCGGAACTTCCGGCCGGTGCAACGTTCGTTCCGTTCAGCGCCTACACGCGCATGAGCGGGCTCGACTTCGCCGACGGCAAAAAGGTTCGGAAAGGCGCGCCGGATGCGGTCCGCGCCTGGGTTACGGAACTCGGACTCAAGGCGGCCGCACCGCAGTTGGACGCGCAGGTCGAGCGGATCGCTCGCGCCGGCAGCACGCCGCTGCTGCTCGCCGACGAAGGCGGTCTGCTGGCAGTCATCGCGCTCAAAGACATCCTCAAGCCCAACATGAAGGACCGCTTCGCGCGGTTACGCGCGATGGGCATCCGCACGATCATGATCACCGGTGACAATCCGCTCACCGCGAGCGCGATTGCCGGCGAATCGGGCGTGGACGATTTCCTCGCCGAGGCAACCCCGGAGACCAAGATGGCCTTGATCCGGCGCGAACAAACCTCGGGGCGGCTCGTCGCGATGACCGGCGACGGCACAAACGATGCGCCGGCGCTCGCCCAAGCCGACGTCGGCATGACGATGAACAGCGGCACGCAAGCCGCCAAAGAGGCCGGCAACATGGTCGATCTCGACTCCGATCCGACCAAACTGATCGAAGTCGTGGAGGTCGGCAAGCAACTGCTGATGACGCGCGGCGCACTGACGACGTTCTCGATCGCGAACGACGTTGCCAAGTACTTCGCCATCCTCCCCGCGATGTTCGTGGCGACGTATCCCGAGATGAACGCGTTGAACGTCATGCACCTCGCAACGCCGCAGAGCGCGATCCTCTCGGCGGTGATCTTCAACGCGCTCATCATCGTCGCGCTGATTCCGCTCGCCCTACGTGGCGTCGCCTATCGCCCGCGCGGCGCAAACGCCGTGTTGCGCGAAAACGTCCTCATCTACGGGGTCGGCGGAATCATCATCCCGTTCATCGGGATCAAGGCGATCGATCTCATCCTCCAGGCATTCCACCTGACCGGAGCAGCCTAATGCAACCCGTAACATCCAAGAGCGAGGGAACGCTCTCGCACGTGGTCACGTCGATCCTCTACACGATCGTCACCGTGATCCTGCTGGGCCTGATCTATCCCGCCGTCATCACCCTGCTTGGGACGCTGATCTTTCCGCACCAAGCGAACGGCTCGTTCGTCGAAAGCAACGGCAAGGTCGTCGGCTCGGAGATCATCGGGCAGCTCTGGACCAAACCGCAATACTTCCAAGGACGGCCGTCGGCGGCCGGCAAGAACGGCTACGATCCGACGAATACGGGCGGTACGAATCTCGGGCCCACGTCGAAGAAACTGATCGACGCCACCAAAGCGACGATCGCCGCGCTCAAGAAAGCCAACCCCGACGCGGTGGGTGAGCCGCCGATGGACCTCGTCACCTCCAGCGGCAGCGGCATCGATCCCGACATCTCGCCCGAAGGAGCCGCCTGGCAGATCCCGCGGGTCGCCAAGGCCCGTCACATGCCGGTCGACGCGGTCAAAGCGATCGTTGACGCGCACGTCACGGGGCGTACGTTGGGCATCCTCGGCGAACCGCGCGTAAACGTCCTCGACCTCAACCTCGCTCTAGACGCAGCCAAGTAACCATCAGCGCGGGGCGAGCGCGATCAGTTCGCGCGCGCCCGCGCGCAACAGGCGATTGGCAAACGACGGCGGCGTGAAGAGCCGTTGTTTCCCCCGCGGCGACTCGACCACGATCGTGTCCAGTTCCTTCGCCACCCCAACGAGCGCCGCCGCGGGATCTTTGTTCTCGACCTGCAGCCACTGCGCGCGGGCGGAGCGCGTCGCTTTCGTCAGCGCTTCGAGCGCCTTGGGGTCGGGCGTTGCGCCGGGCAGGCTGACGTTCACGACCAGCAACTCGATCCCCAGCCGCGTGACGAGCCGTCCCATTCGCTCGATCAATCCCACGTCGCGCTCGCGCGCCCGCACGCCCAGGACGACGCGCGCGAACGGCGGCGCGTGGTGGCGCTGGCGGCGGGCCCGCATCAACTCGCGCACGGTCAACTCACGCAGCGCGGCCAGATTCTCCGTCCGGAAGAAGTGCGCCAGCGCCGATTCAATCCGTTCCTGCGGGTAGATCTTGCCCAAACGCAACCGTTCGCGCAGCACCTCCGGCGTCACGTCGACGAAGATCACGTCATCGGCTAACTCCAGAATCGTGTCGGGCAGCGTCTCACGCACGTGCGTGCCGGTCAGCCGTTCGACCGCATCGCCGAGGCCCTCGAGATGCTGGATGTTCAGCGTCGTGATGACCGAGATACCTTGGCGCAAGATCGCGATCACGTCATCGTAGCGTTTCGGAAACGGGCTGCCCGGCCCGTTGGTGTGGGCCAACTCGTCGATCAGCGCAACGTCCGGATGACGGCGCACGATCGCTTCACGATCCAGCTCGCCGTTGGGCAAGCGCGGAAGAATCTCGAGCCCTTCCAGCTTGGCGGCGGTGTCGACGCGGCCGTGGGTTTCGACCAGACCGATCACGACGTCGAGCCCTTCGCTGCGCAGATCGTGCGCGCGATCGAGCATCGCGTAGGTCTTGCCGCTGCCGGCAACCGAGCCGAGATAGATCACGAGCTTGCCGTAGCCGATGCGTAAGCGATCTCCGGCGGTCTGGCCATACGGATGCCGGGCGCTGTCGACGACGCTCGGTGCCGACGGGCGCGTCGTGTCGACGACGAAGAGGTCGCGATCGACCGGGCGGGCCAGGATCTTGCGCGCCAGCTCGCCGTTGGGGAAGGCGACGAAGGTCGCGCGCACGTTGTCGAGCCGCCCCTCCGCAAGCCGCGGCGGCGGCTCGATGATCGCCGCG
>Ga0209415_10000906_pt1 | contig 56484 bp, 60 predicted proteins | sample PeaSoiSIISIP2007_FD_187696 | JGI IMG/M metagenome (GOLD analysis project Ga0209415, IMG submission 187696) | Peat soil microbial communities from Weissenstadt, Germany - SII-SIP-2007 (SPAdes) (version 2) | ecosystem: Environmental > Terrestrial > Soil > Wetlands > Peat | place: Germany... | reverse complement strand
GACATCATCGAGCCGTTCGCCGACTACGCCTTCCCCAAGGCCCACGCCTACGGCTACGGCCTCGTCGCCTACCAGACGGCCTGGCTGAAGGTGCACTACCCGGTCGAGTACATGGCGGCGCTGCTCACCTCGGTGAAGGACGACAAGGACCGGACCGCGGTGTACCTGGCCGAGTGCCGGTCGCTCGGCATCGAGGTGGTCGTCCCCGACGTGAACAGCTCGGCGGCCGAGTTCACGCCGCACCCCGACGCCGTGTCCCCGAGCATCGTCTTCGGGCTGGCCGCGGTGCGCAACGTGGGGGAGAGCCTGGTCGAGCGGGTGGTCGCCGAGCGCGAGGCCAACGGCGCGTTCGTCGACGCCTACGACTTCTGCCGCCGTGTCGACCCCATCGTGCTCAACAAGCGCACCATCGAGTCGCTGGTGAAGGCGGGCGCCTTCGATTCGCTGGGCCACCCGCGCCAGGGCCTGGCGCTCGTCATCGAGGAGATCGTCGACCGCACGATCGAGCGGCGACGCGAGCACGACGTCGGCATCGCCACGCTGTTCTCGTCGGTGGAACCGGAGGGGGCGACCGAGGGCGAGGGCCGCTGGGAGGGCACGCGCATCGCCATCCCCGACACCGAGTTCGACAAGGCCCAGCGCCTCGCCTTCGAGAAGGAGATGCTCGGCCTCTACGTGAGCGACCACCCGCTGCTCGGCCTGGAGCAGGCCCTGTCGCGCCACACCGACTGCTCGCTGGCCGAGTTCCGGGAGAGTGCCACCACGGGCGACGCCGGCCCGTCGGTCGGCTACGCGGCGGAGGGCTCGGTGCGGACGGTGGGCGGCGTGGTGACCGAGCTCAAGCGCCAGCACACGAAGAAGGGCGAGCTCATGGCCCGCTTCGTCTTAGAGGACCTGCAGGCCTCCATGGAGGTCTTCGTGTTCCCCCGGGTCATGGCCGACTACGGGATGCTGCTCGAGAACGACGCCATCGTGGCCATCCGGGGCCGCCTCGACCTGCGCGAGGACCAGCCCAAGATCGTCTGCATGGAGGTGCGACGGCCCGAACTGGTCGCCCTGGGCGCCCCCGAGCTCAAGATCGCGTTGCCGCTGGGCAGGCTGACCGACGAGACCGTCGGCCGGCTGCGCGGCGTGCTGGTCGGGCACCCCGGCGACTCGCCGGTGCTCCTGCACGTGGGTGCGAAGGTCCTCCGCCTGCCCCCCGAGTTCAACGTGGACAGCCGCAACGGCGTGGTGGGCGAGCTGAAGCGGCTGCTCGGGGCCAACGCCATCGTGGCCTGAACGCCCGGAAAACCGCCGGTCACCAGGACAGAGACGCTGCCTGGCCCGGGGCGCCCGCCCGCTCGGGTGGGAAAGGTCTCGCCGACTGCCGTACAATTGACGCATGGCGATGGTCGTGGCAACGAAGGACTGCACCGCACTGAGTGACACCGAGCTGGTGGAGATGGCCGATCTGTCGGCCGGGCGGCAGCCCGAGTTCGACATCGGCTTCGTCTCCAAGCAGCGTGAGGAGTGGGTTCTCGTCACCCAGGCGCGCGAGGGCACGAAGCTGCGCGGCTACTCGTTCTGCACGCTGGAGCGGATCGGCGGCACGCCGTCGCTCTTGGTCGGGGTGGCGAGCGTCGACCGCGTGGCCCGGGCCGAGTCCGCCCTGAAGGCGATGATGACCGACCAGTTCCGCCGGGCGCTGCTCGCCTTCCCCGACGAGGACGTCCTGCTCGGGACCCGCCTGCTCTCGGCGGACGGCTTCCGGGCCTTCGCCGGTCTCGACGACGTCGTGCCCCGCCCCGGCCACCGGGCGAGCGGCGAGGAGCGGGCCTGGGCCCGGCGCCTGGTCAAGCGGTTCGGCGGCGAGAGCAGCCTCGACGACCGCACCTTCATCGTGAAGGGCGACGGGTCGGTGGTGGGCGGTTTCGACTTCTGCGCCCCCAAGGTCAAGCTGCCCGACGGCGTGGCCGAGCTGTTCACCGGCCTGCGCGCGGATCGTGGCGATCGGTTGGTCGCGTTCGGCTGGGCCATGGCCGAGGACCTGGCCGCGGGGCGGCTCGGCCGCTAAGCGCGCGGCCGGCGCGGCTCAGCCGCGCGGGAGCAGGGCATTGCAGACCTTGTAGCAGTGGCCGTCGCGCGGGGCGCTCAGCGTGGCCAACAGGTAGTGCGGACGGAAGCCGAGCGCGCTCGAGAGGTCGGCGCCGCTCAGGCGTTCGCGCCGGGCCGCGTCCAGGCAGCGGACGGCCTCAGGGTCCTCGAGCGGCAGCCAGACGTCCTCTCGGTCCCAACCGAAGCGCGCCGAGGCACCGGAACCCTCGTCGTGCCGGATGAGTTGGGGTCCGCGGGTCGGCACGATGAGCGCCACCGAGGGCCGCACGCCGCGGAACTCCCAGTAGGGGGCCGAGACGCCGCCGAAGCCGAGCAGGGGGCCGTCGGGCGGGGCCGCCACCGCCTGGAGCAGCCGCCGCACCCGCCGCCCGCGCAGCGTGCCCACGTGGCGGGGGAGCGCGGCCGCGGTGGCCGCCTCGGGCTGGGCCAGGTCGTCGCGCTCGGGGTCGTCGGCCAGGGTGGCCGCGACCAGGTCGAACGGTGCCAGATCGGGGTGGTGACCCACGGGCCAGGGCACCCGCAGCCGCACCAGCGCGCCGGAGGCGAGGTCGATGGCCACGGTGTCCTCGGGCGTGGAGGCGAGCACGAGCAGGCGGAGCTCGGCCCCTCCCCGGACGACCAGGCGCTGCCGGCGCCGGTCGCTCGCGGTCGATCCGGTGGCGCGTGCGGCGAGGGGTCCCACGTCGTTCGATTGCACCGTTGGGGATCGCTCCCCGAAGCGTGCGCGCAACGCCCTGTCAGCTCCCTGGGTCCGGCAGTTCCTCTCCGAGCGTAGCGGGGTCGGTGGCGGGTGCTCGGCAGACGAAGTGCCGGCAGACGTAGGCGGCGCCGTCGCGCCGCCCCTCCCAGAGCGGTGAGCTGGTGCGCTCCCCCCAGGCGAGGACCGCGCCCGGCAGCCACCGCCCCCGCACGACCGAGAGGAGATCGGGCCGGTCGCCCGCCACGACGACCTCGACCAGGTCCTCGGCGAGGCCCACGGCGACCAGGAGGTCGGCCAGCGCCAGCGGGCTCTCCTCGAGGAGCGGCGCGGCGGTGTGGATCAGGCGCGTCGCCACGTCGGTCAGGCGCGCGTCGCCGGTGAGCGCGCCCAGGCGCAAGAGCGCCGTCGCGGCGACCGAGTTGGGCGAGGGCACCGCGCCGTCCTGGAACTCCTTCGGGCGGACCACCAACGCGTCGGCGTCATGACCGGTCGAGTAGAGCGACGCGGCCCCGTCCCCCTCATCGAGGAACAGGTCGATGAGCGCCTGCGCGATCTCCGTGGCGCGCTCGGTCCAGCGCGCCTCGCCCGACAGCTCCCCGAGGCGGGTGCAGGCGTCGACCAGCCAGGCGTAGTCGGCCGCGAAGGCGAGGTGGCGAGCCCGCCCGTTCTGCCGGCTGCGCAGCCACCGCCCGTCGGCGCGGCGCGACTGGTCGAAGAGCAGGTCGCAGATCCGCGCCGCCGCCGCCGCCCAGCGCGCCTCGCCCGTGGCCGCCGAGGCCTCGGCGAGGGTGGAGGCGGCCATGGCGTTCCACTCGGTCAGCACCTTGTCGTCGATCGCGGGCCGCGGCCGGGCGGCGCGCGCCGCCAGCAGGATGAGGCGTCCCTCCTCGACGTCGGCCGGACGCGCCAGCGGCCGGCCGGCCGGGCGGTGCAAGACGTTGGTGCCCTCCCAGTTCCCCTCGGCCCCGATCCCGTACCAGGCGATGGTGGCCTCGGCCAGGTCCTGGCGACCGGCCGACGAGAACGCCCGCCGGGCCTCCTCCAGGGTGAAGGTGACGTGGGCGCCCTCGATGCCGCCGGCGTCGGCGTCGACCGAGGACCACAGGCCGCCCGTCGGCTCGGTGAGCTCGTCCAGCACCCAGTCGAGCGTCTCGGCCAGCACCTGCGCGTAGTCGGCGCGGCCGGTGAGCTGCCAGGCGTGCAGGTAGGCACGGGCCAAGAGGGCCTGGTCGGTGAGCATCTTCTCGAAGTGCGGGACGAGCCAGCGTCGATCGGTCGAGTAGCGCGCGAAGCCGCCGGCCAGGTGGTCGTAGATGCCGCCGGCCGCCATGGCGTCGAGGGTGGTGGTGGCCATCTCGAGCGAGCGCGCCGAACCGCGGCGCACGTGGTGGCGGAGGCACAGCTCGACCAGGGTGGGTCGGGGGAACTTGGGTGCGGCGCCGAAGCCCCCGAGCGTCTCGTCGAAGGACCGGGACAGCTGGCCGACGGCGCGGTCCAAGAGGTCGTCGAAGTGCGGCGCGGGCGCGTCGAGGTTGGCCGTCAGGGTGTCGGAGAGCGCGACTTGGTGGCGGACGGCCTCGGCCAGCGCGTCCGCCTGCTCCTCGACCAGTGAGCGCTTGGTCGCCCAGGCGTCGGCCAGCGCGTCGAGAACGCGAGAGAAGGAGGGCAGGCCGCCGCGGTCGTCCGGCGGAAAGTAGGTGCCGGCGAAGAACGGGCGGCCGTCGGGGGTGCAGAAGACCGACATCGGCCAGCCGCCCGATCCCGTGAGGGCCTGGACGGCCGCCATGTAGACGGCGTCGACGTCGGGCCGCTCTTCCCGGTCGACCTTCACCGCGACGAAGGACCGACGAAGGCGCGCCGCCACCGCGTCGTCCTCGAAGGACTCGTGGGCCATTACGTGGCACCAGTGGCAGGCGGCGTAGCCGACGGAGACGAAGAGCGGCTTGTCCTCGTCGCGGGCGTGCGCCAGCGCGTCCGGGCCCCAGGGGTACCAGTCGACCGGGTTGTCGGCGTGCTGGCGGAGATAGAGGCTCGTCTCGTCGGCCAGCCGGTTCACCGATGGCGAGCCTATGGTCATGGCCGGACGACGATTTGCGCGATGCCGTGAAAGGCGCGCTTCAATAGCCGGCTTCGGCATCGATCAGTCCCTCGAACGGCTCACCTGCGGCCAGGTGAGCCACGTTGGCGGCGATGCGCGCGGCCAACAGTGGCTCGGTCATCTCGGGGGTATCGGCGGTGTGCGGGGTGATGATGCAGTTGGACAGGGCCCAAAGCGGGTGGCCGTCGGGCAGCGGTTCGGGGTCGGTCACGTCGAGCGCAGCCCCGGCGATCTCGTGGCGAGCCAGGGCCTGGACGAGAGCGTCGGTGACGACATGGCGGCCGCGGGCGACGTTGACCAGCCAGGCTCGGGTATCCATCAGGGCGAGTTCGGGGCCCGAGATGATGCCCGTGGTCTGAGGGGTGAGCGCCAGAGCCACGAAGACGACGAGGGCATTGCGGAGAGCGTCGTGCAGGTGCTCGGTGGCGACTACCCGCGAGGCACCCGGGACAGGGTCAGGCCGGCGGCGGACCACGGTGGCTCGCACCCGGAACGGCGCGAGCAACCCGAGGAGGGCGATGGCGATGCCGCCGCCGCCAAGAACAGTGACCGGTTGGTCATAGAGGGAGAGCCCGGCCGGCTTCCCCCAGCTGCTGGCCCGGACCCGCTCAGGCAGGTGGCGAAGCCCCGCCAGGGCCAGGAGCAGGGCGTGTTCGGCTACCGGTTCGGCGTAGGAGCCCTTGGCACACGTCCAGGTGCGACCGTCACCGAAGATGCTCCGGGAGGCGTAGGACTCCACCCCGGCGAAGGGCAGCTGCACCCAGCGAATCCTGGGTGACGCCTCCAACACGCGGCTCAGGCCGTCGGGATCGCGAGGGGAGAGCCATACGAGTCCTTCAGCCGGTTCACCCGCTGCCACCGGGACGCCGCCACCCCGGCGGATGGCGTCCTCGGCAGAGGGAGTCGGTTCGGGACCGATTGCAATGCGGGGCGCTGGCACGGCGTCATTTCTATGTGATCGGCACTCGCGAGGCTAAGTAGCGGAAGCGAGGTAGTGCGCGCGCCAGATCCGCGCCGCGGAGATGACGCCCTTGCCGCCCTGGGCACCGCACTCAGACTTGTCCGGGCCCGGCCAGCTGGCGAAGGTGGCGCTCGGCGTGTCGCTCGTCAGCGCCGACACCCACCTCCTGGCGGCGGGGCTGGCCGAGTCCCCCGGAGCCATTGCGGAACGCCTTCGACTACTTCCCGGACACTGAAGGATCCCAGGCCCCCGGCCCGTTGATTTCACCGCAAGGCGGAACGACGGAGCTTTCCCGAGTCTGTGCGGGGCAACCGATCCACGAGCACCAGCTCCTTCGGCGCCGACCAGGGCGAGAGCTCGTCGCCGGCCAGCCGGCGAAGGGACTCGAGGCTGGGGGGGTCGGCGGGGTCAGCGGGCACCACCCATGCCACCACCCGCTCGCCCCACTCGGCGTCCGGTCGCCTCCAGACTGCGACCTCTCGGACGCCGCGGTGCTCGGCCAGCACTTGCTCGACGGCCGCCGGCCAGACCTTCTCGCCTCCGGTGACCACTACCTCGGCGATCCGGCCCTCGACCCGTAGTCGACCGTCTGCCAGCAGCTGGCCGGCGTCTCCGGTGGGGAGCCAGCCTCCCGCACCGTCGGGTCCGGCGACTCGTGGATCGACGCCGTCGCGATAGGCACGCAGGAGCATGGGAGCTCGCACGAGGATCTCGCCGGACGCGCCCCTGCCGTCCTCGCCGGTCCCGATGGCTAGCTCGACCCCGTCGAGGGCCACACCGTCGTAGACGACACCGGACCCCGTCTCGGTCATGCCGTAGGTGGTGACCACGTTGGCGGCCAGCTCGGCCGGCGGGGCGGCACCGCCGAGGAGGATGCAGACGAATGCCGACGGATCGACCCGCGCCAGGGCGGTGGCGACGAGCGAGACGTGGGTGGTGTCGCCGCGTCGCCCCGAAGCGGACACGGCGTCGGCGTCGAAGGTGTCGTGCAGGGTGACCGGTGTGTTTGTGACCAACGCGCGAAGGACGACGGACAGGCCGCCGATGTGAGCGAGGGGAAGACAGCAGAGCCACCGGTGGCGGGCGGGGTCGACCTCGAGCCGGGCCGAACTGGCCCGCGCCGAGGCCGCGATCGCGTCATGGGTGAGCACCACGCCCCGCGGGTCACCAGTCGTCCCCGAGGTCGTCATGACCAGCGCGTCGCCCGTCTGCACGGGCAGGCCGCCCGGGAGCGGACGGCGATCGCCCGACTCGTCGAGGACCGCGGTGGGCCGCAGGGCACTGAGCTGGCTCCGGACCGCCCGTGGCGGGAGCCGCCGATCCAGGGGAGCGACGGCGTCGCCGGCGTCCCAGACCCGGCTCAGGGCGTCCACAAACGGCGCTCCACCAGGGAGGTCCAGGGCGACGAGCTCAGGCATCCGCCGGTAGCGTAGGTCCCGATGGTCCCGCTACGAACCGTGATCAGCGTCCCGCCCACCGACCCCCTCGACGGGCTGCGCGCCCTGCCCGGACCGAGCTGGAAGGCGGCGGCAGAGTTCAGCGACATCCGCTACGAGACGGCCGAGGGCATCGCGCGGATCACGATCTGCCGGCCCGAGGTGCGCAATGCCTTCCGGCCCCAGACGCTCTTCGAGCTGACCGACGCCTTCGGGGCCGCCCGTGACGACCCCGACGTGGGCGTCATCATCCTGCGCGGTGAGGGGCCCGACGCCTTCTGCTCGGGCGGCGACCAGCGCATCCGGGGGGAGGACGGCTACATCGGGGCCGACGCCGTGGCCGAGCGCGGCATCGGGCGCCTCAACGTCCTCGACCTCCAGGTCCTCATCCGGCGGATCCCCAAGCCGGTCATCGCGAGCGTGGCCGGGTACGCCATCGGGGGCGGCCACGTGCTGCATCTGGTCTGTGACCTGACGATCGCCGCCGACAACGCGCGCTTCGGCCAGACCGGCCCCATGGTCGGCAGCTTCGACGGCGGCTACGGGTCGGGCCTGCTGGCCCGCACCATCGGGCTGAAACGGGCCAAGGAGATCTGGTTCCTCTGCCGCCAGTACGACGCGGCCGAGGCCTTGGCCTGGGGGCTCGTGAACACGGTGGTGCCGCTCGACGACCTCGAGACGGAGACCGCGGCCTGGTGCCGTCGGATCCTCTCGCTCTCGCCGATCGCCCTGCGCATGCTGAAGGCCGGCTTCAATGCGGCCGACGACGGGCTGGCCGGGGTGCAGCAGCTGGCCGGCGACGCCACCATGCTCTTCTACATGACCGAAGAGGGCCAAGAGGGGCGCAACGCCTACCTGGAGCATCGTCCGCCCGACTTCTCTCGCTTCCCCCGGCGGCCGTGACCACACTGCCGACGGGGTCCGGCACGCCGCCGGCACCCGGCGGTCTGGCTCGCTGGGTGGTGGGCGCCCGGCCGCGCACGCTCGCCTCCGCGGTGACCCCGGTCTGTGTCGGCACGGCGATCGGCCGGTGGTCGACCGGCGCCCCGGTCTTCTGGTGGCGCGCCGGCGGGGCGCTCTGTGTCGCGCTCGCCATCCAGATCGGCACCAACTACGCCAACGACTACGCCGACGGCGTGCGGGGCACCGACGAGGGGCGCGTCGGCCCGCGGCGCCTCGTCGCCTCGGGCCTGGCCTCGCCCCGCGCCGTCGCCCTGGCGGCGGCGGCGTCGTTCGCCGTGGCCGGCTTCGTGGGGTTGGCCCTGGCGGCCACCACGACCTGGTGGCTGCTCCTGGTGGGCGCGGCCTCGGTGGCCGCGGGCTGGCTCTACACCGGGGGTCCCCGCCCCTACGGCTACCTCGGCCTGGGGGAGCCGTTCGTGTTCGTGTTCTTCGGCCTCGTCGCCACCATGGGATCCGCCTACCTGCAGGCCGGCCGGGTGACGCTCGTGTCGCTCGCGGCGGCCGTCCCCGTCGGCTTCGTCACGACGGCGCTGCTCGAGGCGAACAACCTGCGAGACCGGGAGGGCGACGCCGCGGCGGGAAAGCGCACGCTGGCGGTCCGCCTCGGAGGAGACCGGGCCCGCTGGCTCTACGTGGGCGCGCTCGGCGCCGGCGCGCTCGGCATCGCGGCTCTGGCCGTGCGTCGCCCGGTGGCGCTGATCGCGCTCGGCGCGTTGGCGATTGGCCTCCCGTCCATTCGCCGGGTGCTGGGCGGTGCCCAAGGCAAGGACCTGCTCCCGGTGCTCGCCGCCACCGGCCGCATCCAGATCGCGCTCGGTGCGCTGCTCGTCGTCGGGATCCTCGTATGAGGAACGCTCCCTCAGCGCGGGGTCTCGGTCGCGGACAGCCACGAGGCGACGAAGCGCGCGGACAGCGCGGGCTGCTCGAGGTGGGCGGCGTGCGCCGCGCCGGGCACCGCCGAGAACACGCCTCCGGTGAGCGCGGCGATGCGCAGACCGGCCACCACGAAGCGCGGATCGTTCGCCCCGGCGAGCACCAGCACCGGCACCCGGCAGGTAGCCAGCCGGTCCCACAGCGGCTGCTGGGTCCCGGTCCCGGCCAGGCGGAGGCTGGAGGCGAGTCCGGCCGCGGTGTTGCGCCGGCGCTCGTCGATCTCTGCGGCGTCGGGCCGGAGCGTGCCGAACATCGGATTGGCCAGCCAGCGCTCGAGGAACCCGTCGAGGTCGCCGTCGCGTTCGAGCTCGTCGGCCAGCTCCTCGTCCCGGGCCCGGCGCGCGGCGCGAGCGGCGTCGTCCTCGATGCCCCCCGTGGCGCCGATGAGGATCAGCCGCCGCACGCGCTCGGGGTGGTCGAGGGCCGCGTGGAGGGCGACCCGGGCCCCGAGGGAGTAGCCGAGCAGGTCGACGGGAACCTCGCCGGTCCGCGCCGCGGCGTCGAGCACGAGCTCGCCTGCGGTCGGAAGGTCGGCCTCGACCGTCGACGACCCGGCGTGGCCGGGGAGGTCCACCGAGACGAGCTGGCGGTGACGGGCCAGTGCCACCGCGAAGGGGCCCCACAGGCGGCCCGTCTGGGTGAACCCGTGCGCGAGCACGATCGGCGGCCCCTCGCCCACCAGTTCTACGTGCAGGGCGGCCATCAGCGGTGAGCGTACCGATCACCGCACAGGCGACGTTCGCCGCCACCCTGGTCGACGAATGGGTGCGGGCCGGCGTGCGCGACGCGGTCGTCTGCCCGGGGTCCCGCTCGACGCCGCTGGCGCTGGCGCTGGCCGAGCGCGACGAGCTGTCGGTCCACGTCCGGCTGGACGAGCGCGGCGCGGCGTTCTTCGCCATCGGCTGCAGCCTGGCGAGCGGCCAGCCGACGGTCGTCTGCACGACGAGCGGGACGGCGGCGGCCGAGCTGCACGCCGGGGTGGTCGAGGCGCACCACGCGGGCGTTCCCCTCATCGTGTGCACCGCCGACCGCCCATTCTCGTTGCACGACGTCGGTGCACCCCAGACGATCGACCAGCAGGGCCTCTTCTCCGCCGCGGTCGGGTGGTCGGTCGCGCCGGGGGTGCCGGACGGCTCGGGGTCGGCCGCGTGGCGGTCGATCGGCGCGCGCAGCGTCGTCGAGGCGCGGCTCGGCCGGCGCGGTCCGGGTCCGGTCCACCTCAACCTTGCCTTCGCGGACCCGTTGGTGGGCGCCGCGGGGGCGCTCCCGCCGGGCAGGGCCGACGGCGGTCCGTGGCACGCCGCCCGCTCGCCGCTCGGCGCGCCGTCGAGCGCGGATGTGGGCGCGTCGCTCGAGCGCTGGGGCGGCCGGCGCGGTCTGCTCGTGGTGGGCGCCGACGGCGGATCGCCCAAGCACGTCTACGGCCTGGCCGAGGTCCTCGGCTGGCCGGTGCTGGCCGATCCGCGCTCGGGGTGCCGGCTGCCGCGCCCCGGGGCGGTGGCGGCGGCCGATGCGATCCTGCGCGACCCGGCGGTCCGCGCCGCCCTGCAGCCTGAAGTGGTGTTGCTCCTCGGGTCGCCCTGGGCGTCGAAGGTGCTCGGCGCCTTCGTGACCGAGTCGGCCGGCCAGGGCGCGTCGGTGGTGGCGGTCGAGCGGTGGGGCCGCTGGTCCGATCCGGACCGGGTGGTGGGGGAGGAGTGGCCGATCGACCCGGACGCCTGGCTGTGCGAGGCGCGCCGCGCCGCGGTCGCGCACGGTGCGCCGCGGTTCGCGAACTGGGAGCAGCAGTGGCTCCTGGCGGAGGCCGCGGCGCAGGGGGCGATCGACGCCACACTGGCCGGCGAGGCCACCGCCCGGGGCGGGGCGCTGAACGAGCCCGCGCTCGGACGCCGGCTCCTGTCGCTCGTGCCGCCCGGCGCGGTCGTCATGGTCTCCTCGTCGATGCCGGTCCGCGACCTCGAGTGGTTCACCCCGGTGTTGGCCGATCCGCCGAGCGTGGTCGCCAACCGCGGTGCCAACGGGATCGACGGCGTGTGCGCCACCGCCCGGGGCCTCGCCACCGGTCGCTCGCCGGTCGTGGGCGTGCTCGGGGACCTGGCGTTTCTCCACGACGTCTCCTCGCTCCTGACCCCGCTCGGCGAGGCGGGATCCGGCTGCACGCTCGTCGTCGTGGACAACGGCGGCGGCGGCATCTTCAACTTCCTGCAGCCGGCCGAGGCGCTCGAGGAGCCGCGCTTCGAGGCCCTCTTCGGCACCCCCCAGGCGGCGTCGGTGGCCGATGTGGCCCGGGGGTTCGGCCTGGCCGTCACCGAGGCGGTGACCGAGGAGGCGCTCGAGGCGGCGCTGCGCGAGTCGGTGCAGCTCGATGCATTGTCGGTCGTGCGCGTCCCGGTTCCCGCGCGGGCCGACAACGTTGCCCTCCACGGGCGCATCGACGGGGCCGTCGCGACGGCCGTGCGGCGGGCCCTCCTGTCCTGAGTGCCCTGCCCGCCGGTGCACGCCGGCGAGCAGGGGGTCCGTGGCCCTGTGGCAGGCTGGATCGGTGACCGCGCTCTCCGCCGATCTGGAGTTCCGCGGGCTCATCCACCAGATGTCCGATCCCTCGTTGAAGGAGCGCCTCGACGCGGGGGGTCTGACCGTCTACATCGGGTTCGATCCGTCCCAGCCGAGCCTCCAGTTCGGCAACCTCCTCCAGCTCTGCATGCTGCGGCGGCTCCAGCTGGCCGGCCACCGGCCGATCGTGCTCTCGGGCGGCGGGACCGGCATGGTCGGTGACCCCGGCGGCCGGAGCGACGAGCGGAACCTGCTCGGCCAAGACGAGCTGGCGGCCAACGTGGCCGGCATCCGGCCCCAGCTCGAGGCGCTCTTGGACTTCGGGGAGGCGGCGGGGCCGAACCGGGCGCTGCTGCTCGACAACAGCGCGTGGCTGGGCTCGATTCGCCTGGTCGAGTTCCTGCGCGATGTGGGCAAGCACTTCAGCGTGAGCCAGATGGTGGCCAAGGAGTCCGTCCGCTCCCGCCTTGAACGGGCCGGGCATGGCATCTCCTACACCGAGTTCAGCTACATGCTGCTCCAGGCCTACGACTACCTCCGCCTCTACCAGGACCACGGCTGCCAGCTGCAGGTGGGCGGCAGCGACCAGTGGGGGAACATCGTCATGGGCGTCGAGCTCATCGGCCGGGCCTGCGGCGGTGAGGCGTTCGCGCTCACCACGCCGCTCGTCACCCAGCCCGACGGCACCAAGTTCGGCAAGAGCGCCAGAGGCGCGGTGTGGCTCGATCCGAAGCGGACCAGCCCGTACTTGTTCTTCCAGTTCCTGATCAACACGGTCGACGCCGTCGTCGACGACTACCTGCGGTACTTCACCTTCCTCGACCAAGACGAGATCCTGGCGCTGCGCGACGAGACGGCCGCGCGGCCAGAGCGACGCGTCGCCCAGCGCCGTCTGGCCCACGAGGTGTGCGCGCTCGTGCACGGGACCCAAGAGACCGAGCGCGCCGAGCGGGCCTCGCAGGCGCTCTTCGGCGAGGAGATCGCCGAGCTCGACGAGGCCACCCTGCTCGAGGTGGTGAAGGACGCGCCCTCGAGCTCGCTCTCGCGGGCAGCTCTGCTCGACGGGGTGGGCCTCGTCGACGCGCTGAGCGAGGGCGGACTGGCCAAGTCCAAGACAGAGGCGCGCCGGCTCATCGGCTCCCACAGCGTCTATGTCAACAACCGGCGGGCCGAAGGCGAGGATCGCCGACTGGGGCCCACCGACCTCCTGCACGACCGCTACATCGTCCTGCGCAAGGGCCCGCGCTCCTTCCACCTGCTGCGCATCGAGTGAGCGGGGGGCGGGGGCGCTGGAAGGTGGCCGCCGCCGCGGTGGGTGTGGTGGCGATCGGTGTGGTGGCGTTCCTCGCCTACGGCGGCCTCGGACCGAGCGGCACCCCGCGCCACCGGCTGACCGTCTGGGTGGAGGCGAGCCGGCTGGGCCAGGTCGTGGGCACCCTGGAGGCCGACGCGGCGCGGGTGACCACGGCCGTGGCCGACCACCGGGATGCCCGCGTGATGCACACCATCTGCGGGGTGCTCCTCACCGACGCCCAGTCGGCCAACGGCGACCTGCCGACGCCCGACGGCGGCCTCACCAATACGCTGGCGCGCGCCTACGAGCTCGAGTACGAGGCGGGCAATGACTGCTACTCGGCGGGTTCGACCAACACCGAGCTCCTCAACCGCTCGGCGGTCGAGCGGAGGGAGGCCGCCACCCAGTTCAGCCGCGCCCTGGACCGGGTCGAGCAGGTGACCGGCCGACCCCTGTCCACGACGACGACCACCGAGCCGGGCGGGGGCGGGGTCTTCGGATGAGCCCGGCCGTGATCGGACCGGTCCCGGAGGGGCGCGACCCCGAGGCCTACGACCGGCAACGGCGGCGCGTGCTGTGGTCCCTCCCGAGCGGGCTCTACGTCATCGGGAGCCGTGGACACCTCGACGGGGCCGAGCGCTGGAACCTCATGACGGCCAACCAGGTGGTCCAGGTGTCGACGTCGCCCAAACTGGTGGCGGTCGGGGTGGATGCCGACGCCCTCACCTGCGCGCTGGTGCGCGACGGCGGCGTGTTCGCGGTGTCCTTCGTCGACCGCGACGATCGCGCGCTGGTGCGGCGCTTCGTGAAGGCGGTTCCTGTCACCGACGTCGTCCTCGCGGCCGATGGGCGACCCGAGCGGTTGGCCGCGGAGCCGGTCATCGTGGCCGCCACCGGTGCGCCGATCCTGACGGCCGCGCCGGCCTGGATCGACTGCGCGGTGCGCCACGAGGTGGCGCTCGGGAGCCACGTGCTGTTCGTGGGCGAGGTGCTCGACGTGGGCGGACGAGCCGACGACGCGGACACCCCCCCGGTGCTGCGGATGGAGGACACCCGCATGAACTACGGGGGCTGAGGGGGTCGGCTCAGTCCCCGGCGTCGGCCGGGCGCAGGTCGATGCGCAGCGTCAGCACGCCGTCTTCGAGCTCGGCCTGCGCGTCGGCGAGCATGGCGTAGTCCATGTAGTCCAGCTGGGCCTGTTGGCGGATCCGGGCACGCTCGGGACCCTCGACGGGGGGCAGCCCCCGGGTGCGCACAGCCTCGGCCCGCTGCCGGAAGCGGGCCACCATCGCTTGGGGGTCGAAGGGCTCCACGGGCCCATTGTGGCCCGGGCCGACTCCGCGCGTCTTCGCACTACACTGGGCGCCTGTCGGGAACGGCAGGCGGGTGGGGGATCCGCAGCCACGAGGGCCGAGAGGCCCCGTGAGGTCCCAAGCCCGAAGAGCCACAACGGCCCACGGCGCGACTCGAGGAGGCGCGGTCGCCGCAGCGCCCGCATCGGCGGACCGTGGGGCAACAAGGAGTCCTCGTGAAAAAGGGTCGCCATCGGCGCTTCGAAGAAGCGCGCAGCCTGAAGCGGTCGGTCGCCACCGAGGACCATCGGTGCCCGGAGTGCGGCGCCGAGCCCGAGGACGTCCACGCGTCGTGGTGCATGGCCGAGGAGGACCGCTACGACCGGATCTTGGGTTCGGGCCTCCCGACGACGACGGCCGGGTCGGCCGACGCCGGTAACGGCTACCACGACCGCGAGCGCGACCCCCTGGACGACTGAGCGCGGCCGGGTCAGCGCTGGCGCACGGCCGGGTGGGGGAGCGCCACCCGGGTGGCCAGGCGCTCCTGCCGGTCCTGCAGGTAGGCGACCAGGCGCCGGTAGATCTTCTTGCCGACCATCTCGACGAGCTCGTCGTGCATCTCTTCGAACACCGGGTGCCGGCCGACGAACGCGTCGGGGCTTTCGGTGCACCACCAGTGGAACTCCTCGCCACCCGCCCCCCAGTGGACGCGGTCCCACTGCACGATCGTTGAGGTGACGTGCCCATCCTCTGCGACCGTCTCCTCGCGGCGCAGCGGCAGCTGCCAGCACACGGTGGGCTTGTAGTCGAGCGGGCGTTCGCCCCGGGCGAGCGCCGCCTGGTGCAGCGCGCAGCCGGCGCCGCCGGCGAAGCCCGGCCGGTTGAGGAAGATGCACGCGCCCTTCACGAGGCGTGTGACCACCTCGCCGTGGCGGTTGCGCTTGGTGACCCCGTCCTTGCCGCGCCCCCGGAACTGCCACTCCTCGGCGGTGAGGGTCTTCGCGATCTTCTCCACCCGCCGGCGGTCGGCGCCGTCGATGAAATGCGCCCCATAGGAGCAGCAGCCCTGCTCTAGGTCGGGCGCCGGTCCGGTGAGGACGCCCTGGCACCCGTTGCCGTAGATGCAAGTCCAGTTGCTGGTGAGGAAGGTGACGTCGAAGACCCAGGTGCGCTCCTCGTCGGGGTCACCGAAGCTCACCCACTCGTGCGAGTCGGTCGGGACCTGGGTGGCCGGCACGCGAGCACGTTACCTGGTGGGCGCACGCGAACTGATTGACCGTCGCGCGCCGCGATCGTTGAAGGGTCGTTCTCGGTCGCCGCGGCGCGGCACCGAGACCCGCGGCCGCCGTCCGGCGCGTCTAGCGACTTTCCAACCACCGCGCGAACCGCGCGATCAGCTGCTCCTGGTCCAGCGTCTCGACCGCCGACGGGTGGTACTGCGCGCGGACCCAGGCCAGCGCCGCCGACGGCGCGGTGCCGGCCAGCACCGTCAGGCAGCCGAGCACGGTGCCGGTGCGACCCACCCCGCCATAGCAGGCGACCTCGACCAGTTCGCCGGCCCGGGCCCGCCGGTGGAGGTCGGCGATGGCCGAGAAGGTGTCCGGCTCATCGACCGGCAACCCGAAGTCGGCCCAGGCGACCACGCGGCAGGGCCAGGTGACTCGCGGGTCGTCCCCCCAGCGGTGGTCGAGGTAGAGCGCGAAGTCCGGCGCACGGGGCCGCGTGGACGAAACCAGGTCGAGCCGCCCCTGCGCCAAGATCAGGGTGCCGTCGGGCAGCGTCACCTCCACGACCCATTCTCCACCGGCGGGCGGGGCCCGGCCGCCGGGCGCGGCGAATCACCTGCGTGGGATCCGGGTCGGGGACCGGTCCCGTATGCTGTCGCGATGGCTCGATCTGTCGATGACCTCCAGAACCGCACCGAGACCCCGGTCGTGACGCTGACCGACGAGGCCCGGGCGGTTGTGAGCGACGCGCTCAAGTCCGAGGCCGGCAGCGATCGGCTGGCCCTGTGGCTCGAGATCGGCGGCGTGCGGGGCGCCGCGTTCACCTATGACCTGTACTTCCAGGCTCTCTCGGACGCCGCCGCAGACGACGTGATCCAGCTGGACAACGAGCTTCCGATGGTCATCCCCGCAGCCAGCGCGGCTCGCCTGCAGGGGGCGCGCCTCGAGTGGTCCGAGGAGGGCGACGGCGGGCTGGTCCTCGTGAACCCCAACCTCCCGACCCCAGAAGAGACGGCCGTCGGGGTCCCGCCCGATGTCCTGGCGGCCGGGCTCGACGGCGCGTTGGCCCTTCGGGTCCAAGCCGTGCTCGAGGAGTCCGTCAACCCGTCCATCGCAGCGCACGGTGGCCGCGCCGACCTCTTGGCCATGGACGAGGCGAGCGGAATCGCCTACCTGACCCTGTCGGGCGGCTGCCAGGGCTGCGCGATGTCGCGCATGACGCTCACCCAGGGGATCGAGGTCGCGCTGAAGGACGAGATCGCGGAAATCACCGGCATCGTCGACGTGACGGACCACGGAGGCGGCGAGAACCCGTACTACTGATCGGGCCGGTACTCCTCGCATGGATGCCGCGCTCGTCGGCGGCTGCGCGGTCGCCGGCCTCACCGCCGGGCTGATCCTCGACGAGGTGGCGGCCCACATCGCGCCGGCCCGGCCCCGGAGCGAGGTGGCCGAGCCGGCCGCCGCGAGCGCCCAGAGCGCCGTCGCGGCGATCGCGCCGGGCGAACCGGTCGTCGCGGTCCGGCCTGTGCCGGGCCCACCGAAGGCGGCCGAACGGGTTGCCGTATCGCTGGTCGCCGCCCTCGCGTTCGCGCTGGCCGCGGCGCGCCTCGGCGCGCAGCCCGAGCTGGCCGCCTACTGCGCGCTGTTCGGCGGCCTGGTGGCCGTCTCGGTGGCGGACCTGCGCGTCGGCCTCGTACCCCGGGTGCTCCTGTACCCGACGTTCGCGCTCATGGCGGCCGGGTTGGTGGCCGCCGCGGCGGTCGATGAGCGGTGGCGGCCGCTCGAGCACGCGGCGATCGGCGGGGCCGGTGCGTTCGTCGTGTTCTTCGCCCTGTGGTGGTGCTACCCGCGGGGGATCGGGTTCGGGGACGTGCGGCTGGCGGGAGTGCTCGGCGCGGGCCTCGGGTGGATCGGGTTCGGCGCCCTCTACATCGGATTTGCCGCCGCCTTCCTGCTCGGCGTCGTCCTTGGCCTGGTGCTGATGCTCCGCCACGGCACGGGTCGCAAGACCCGCCTGGCCTTCGGCCCCCCGCTGGCGCTCGGCGCCACGATCGGCGTGCTGTGGGGGACATGGCTCGTCCACGCGTGGACGACGCACCCCTGACGGTCGAAGGACACAGACCCGGGACGATCGTCCGAGGACGGTAGGTTGATTGGCGTGCTGCGCTTCCTCACCGCAGGCGAATCGCACGGCCAGGGCCTGGTCGTGGTGGTCGAAGGGCTGCCGGCCGGGCTGGCCGTGACCGCGGCCGACGTCCAGTCAGAGCTCGCCCGCCGGCGCCTCGGCTTCGGCCGCGGCCCCCGCATGCGCTTCGAGCAGGACGAGGTCACACTGATCGGCGGGATCCGCCACGGGCGCACGCTCGGATCGCCGGTCGCCATCGAGATCGCCAACACGGAGTGGCCGAAGTGGGTGGAGGAGATGTCCCCGGCGCCCGGCCAGCCCGAAAAGGTCCTGACCCAGCCGCGCCCGGGCCACGCCGACCTGGCCGGGATGCAGAAGTACGGCTTCGACGATGCCCGCGACGTGCTCGAGCGGGCCTCGGCCCGCGAGACGGCGGCCCGGGTGGCGGCCGGCGCGGTGGCCAAGCTCCTGCTGGCCGAGCTCGGCATCGGCATCCTCAGCCACGTCATCGCGCTCGGTCCCGAGCGCGCGAGCGGCGCCCGGCCCGGGCCCGAGGACCGCGACCAGGTCGACGACTCCGAGGTGCGCTGCTTCGACAAGGCGGCCGAGGAGCGCATGATCGCGGCGATCAAGGCCGCGGCCAAAGACGGCGACTCGCTGGGCGGGGTGATCGAGGTGCTCGCCTACGGCGTGCCCGTCGGGTTGGGCAGCCACGTGCAGTGGGACCGCAAGCTGGACGGCCTGCTGGCGCAGGCCCTCATGAGCATCCAGGCGGTGAAGGCGGTCGAGATCGGCGAGGGCTGGGACGGGGCGGGCCGGCGCGGGTCGGTGGCCCACGACGCCGTCTTCTGGGATCCCGAGCACGACACCCTCTCGGGCGGCTACCGCCGCGACACGCGCCACGCCGGTGGCATCGAGGGCGGGATATCCATCGGCGGGCTGGTGATCGCCCGGGTCGCCATGAAGCCGCTGGCCACCCTCAACCGCCCAGTGCTCGAGACGGTCGACGTGGCCACGAAGGAGTCGTCCGTCAGCTTCCGCGAGCGGACCGACGTGACGGCGGTGCCGGCGATGGGGGTCGTGGCCGAGACGATGATGGCGCTCGTGCTGGCCTCCGAGGCCCTGCGCAAGTTCGGTGGCGACTCGATGCGCGAACTCGTCCGCAACCGCGACGGGTTCGTGGCCGCCCTGGGCGAGACGCCATCCGCCGCGCCGCACCCGGTCCCATGACCGCGCCGAGTGCCCGGTGAGCGACCGGGACGCGCACCTGCTGTTGGTGGGGATGATGGGGGCGGGCAAGACGACCGTCGGCCGCCTGGTGGCCGAGCGCCTCGGCCGCCCCTATCGCGACTCGGACGCGATGGTCGAGGAGGCGACGGGCCATAGCGTGCCCGAGCTCTTCGCCCAGGGGGGCGAGGCGTCCTTTCGGGCCGCCGAGGCCGCCGCGCTGCGCCGCGCGGTCGAGCCCCCGCCGGCCGTGATCTCGGTGGCGGGTGGCGCCGTGCTCGACCCCAACAACCGCGCGCTGCTGCAGCGGAGCGGCACGGTCGTCTGGCTTCGGGCCCACCCGGCCACGCTGGCCGCCCGGGTGGGCGGCGGCGACGGGCGACCGCTGCTGGCGCCCGACCCGCCGGGCGCCCTGGCCGAGCTCGACTCGGTCCGCCGGCCGTTGTACGAGGCGGTGGCCGACGCGGTGGTCGACGTGGACGAGCTGGAGCCCGCCCAGGTGGCCGACGCCGTGCTGCTGGCCGCCGGCGCCCGATGATCGTCATCCCGGTCGCGCTCCAAGACACCCCCTACGAGGTGCTGATCGGTCCGGCGGTGCGCCACGAGCTGGCCAATGTCATCGCCGACCGAGTGCCCGACGCGGCCCAGGCGGCCGTCGTCACCCAGCGGGCGATCGCCGACATCGACTGGTTCGGCGAGCTCCTCCCCGGACTGCCCTCCCGGGTGCACCTGATCGGCGACGGCGAGGCCGCCAAGTCGATGGGCACCGTCGAGTCGCTCTGCCGCGAGTTCGTCGCCTCGGGCCTGGCGCGAACCGACGTCGTGATCGCCGTCGGGGGCGGCCTCGTGACCGACGTGGCCGGCTTCGCGGCCGCCATCCACCACCGCGGCACGCAGTACGTGAACGTGGCGACCACCCTGCTCGGCCAGGTCGACGCGGCCGTCGGTGGCAAGACCGGCGTGAACCTGCCCGAGGGCAAGAACCTGGCGGGCGCCTTCTGGCAGCCGGCCGCGGTGCTCTGCGACACGGCCACCCTGGGCACGCTGTCCGCGCGCGAATGGGCCTGCGGACGCGGCGAGATGGCCAAGTACGCGTTCTTGGGTTCGGCGCCCGACGCCTCGATCCTCGACCTCCCGATCGAAGACCAGGTGGCCCGCTGCGTGGCCATGAAGGCCGACCTGGTGGCCGCCGACGAGCGCGAGGACGGCCGGCGGGTGCTCCTCAACTACGGCCATACCCTTGCCCACGCGCTGGAGGCGCAGGGATTCGACGGCGTCGCCGACCTCCGACACGGCGAGGCGGTGGCCATCGGCCTCGTGTTCGCGGCGCGCCTCGCCCGTCGGCTGGGCCGCATCGACGACGAGCGGGTGGCCCTCCACCGCCGCGTCGTCGCCGGGTTCGACCTCACGGCCGACCTGCCCGCCGGTGCGGACCCGGCCCGACTGGTGGCGGCCATGGCCCGCGACAAGAAGGCGCGCCACGACCTGACCTTCGTGCTCGATGGCCCGGCGGGGGTCGAGGTGGTGCGGGGAATCGACGCGGCCGACGTGCTGGCTACCCTGGCCGAGATGGGAGCGGGAGAGTGACCCCACGCGCGGCCGGCCGGGATCTCGTGCTCTTGGTGTCCGGACCCAACCTCGACCTCCTGGGGGAGCGCGAGCCCGAGCTCTACGGCACCGCCACCCTGGTCGACCACGTGGCCCGGGCCGCGGCGGCCGGCGCCGAGCTCGGGCTCGCGGTCGAGCACATCCAGTCCAACCACGAGGGCGACCTCATCGAGGCCGTCCACGGCGCCCGCGGCCGGACGGCCGGGATCGTGGTGAACGCCGGCGCCCTCAGCCACACCTCCTGGGCGCTCCACGACGCGCTGGCCGCCTACGACGGCGTCGTCGTCGAGCTGCACATCTCCAACCCGGCCGCCCGCGAGCCCTTCCGGCACACGTCGGTGGTGGCGCCGGTGGCCGATGGCCTGGTGGCCGGTTTCGGGGGGCTCGGCTACGAGCTCGCCATGCAGGCGGTCCGCCGCCTGCTCGACGCACGTTCGACCGAGGAGGAGACGAGATGACGACCGACCTGGCACCGCTCGAGGTGGCGACCCGCCTGCCGCGCCTGCGGGCCGCCCTGGGCGATGCGGAGGTCGACGCCCTCATCGTCACCACCCTCGCCAACGTCCGCTACCTCACCGGCTTCAGCGGCTCGGCCGGCGTGGTGGTCGTGACCGAGAGCGCGGTGATGCTCACGACCGACGGCCGCTACCGCACCCAGTCGGCCGAGCAGCTGGCCGCGGTCGGCGTCGACGCCATGGTGTCCATCGAGATCGGCGACGCCCAGACCCAACGCGACGCCGTGCGCGCGCTCGTGACGGGCGCCACGGCGAGCCGGATCGGGCTCGAGGCCGACAGCGTGACGTGGTCGTCACAACGGCGCTGGGCGGAGCTCATGGAGGAGGCTGGGTCGCTCGTGCCGACGACCGGCGTGGTCGAGGCCCTGCGCGAGGTGAAGGACCCCGGTGAGATCGCCCGCATGGGCCGCGCCGCCGCCATCGCCGACGCCGCGCTGGCCGAGGTCCTTCCGCTCTTCGCGGACGCCGGGAACCGGACGCTGACCGAGCTCGAGTTCGCGCTGGCCCTCGACACCGCCATGCGCCGCGGCGGGGCCGAGGACCGCGCCTTCGACACGATCGTGGCCGCCGGACCCAACTCGGCCAAGCCCCACCACCAACCGACCGAACGGCCGATCCGCCCGGGCGACCCCGTCGTGGTCGATTTCGGTGCCATCTTCGAGGGCTACCGCTCGGACATGACGCGGACCTTCTGCATCGGCGGGCCGCCGGCGGGCGAGCTGGCGCGGGTGTTCGCCGTCGTGGCCGACTCCCAGGCGAAGGGCGTGGCCGCGGTCGCCCCGGGGATGGCCGCCCGGGACGTCGACCAGGTCTGCCGGGACGTGATCGCGGCGGCCGGCTGGGCCGAGCGGTTCGAGCACGGCACCGGGCACGGTGTGGGCCTCGACATCCACGAGGCCCCGACGGTCAGCCCGCAGGGCACTGCTATCCTCGCCGCCGGCGTTGTCGTGACCGTCGAACCCGGGGTGTACCTGCCCGGCATCGGCGGGGTCCGCATCGAGGACACCCTGGTCGTCACCGAGGACGGCAGCCGCCCGCTCACCACCTTCACCAAGGACGTCGCCGCCTGATGGCCGTCTCCACCAACGACCTGAAGAACGGGATGACCCTCGATCTCCCCGAGGGTCTGTTCAACGTCGTCGAGTTCCAGCACGTGAAGCCCGGGAAGGGTGGCGCGTTCGTGCGCACCAAGCTGAAGAACGTGCGCACCGGCGCCGTCTTGGAGCGCACCTACCGGGCCGACGAGAAGCTGGAGCAGGCCATCATCGACAAGCGCGACATGCAGTTCCTCTACCGGGACGCCGGCGACTACGTCTTCATGGACACGACCAGCTACGAGCAGCTGAACGTCCCGGCCGGCTCGCTCGGGGATGCGCCGAACTACCTGAAGGAGGGCGACGGCGCCAACCTCCAGCTCTACGGCACAGAGATCGTGGGGGTCGACCTGCCGGCCTCGGTCGAGCTGACGGTGGCCGAGACCGAGCCCGGCGTCCAGGGCGACCGCGTGTCGGGCGCGCGCAAGCCGGCCACGCTCTCGACCGGGCTCACCTTGTTGGTGCCCCTGTTCGTGGAACCGGGCGACGTCATCAAGGTCGACACGCGCACCGGCGAGTACCTGACGCGGGCCTAGGGGAGCGCGTGGCCCCGTCCGAGGGCGCCACCCGGCACCAGGCCCGCGAGCGGGCGTTGCTCATCCTCTACGAAGCCGAGATGAAGTCCCTCCCGCCGTCGAGCGTGCTCGAGGAGCTCGCCGTCACCCCCGACGTCTTCGCGGTGGCCCTGGTGCGCTCGACCGAGGAGCACCAGGACGAGGCCGACGCCCTCATCGCGGCGGCCGCGGTGGGCTGGCCGATCGACCGGCTGGCCGTCCTCGACCGGCTGGTGCTCCGCCTGGCCGTGGCCGAGCTCCTCGACCCCGACGGCCCCCCCATGCCGGTCGTGATCGACGAGGCCGTCGAGCTGGCCAAGTCCTACTCGACCGAGGCGTCGGGGGGTTTCGTGAACGGCGTCTTGTCCACCGTCGCCACCCGCATCGCCGAGCGATGAGGGTGCCGGGCGGCACAGTTATGGTGAGCCATGTCCCGGCCCCCTGAGCGACCTCCGCGGGACGGGACGCCATGCTGACGCTGCCGCCGGGCGAGGGCGTCCTCGCCCACCAGCACCTGCTCGGGGCGATCGACGACGGCGTGATCGACGCCGAGTCGGCGGTGCCGGCCGCCAACGTGCAGCCCGCCTCGATCGACCTCCGACTGGGGCCGGTGGCCTACCCGGTGCGCTGCAGCTTCCTCCCCGACACCGACCCGGTCGAGCGCAAGCTGGCCTGGCACAAGATCGCGGAGCTCGATCTACGCGGCGACGGTGCCATCTTGGAGGTGAAGCGGCCGTACCTCATCCCGCTCCAGGAGCGGCTGGCGCTGCCGCCCGCGGTGCGGGCCAAGGCCAACCCCAAGAGCTCGACCGGCCGCGCCGACGTCTTCACTCGCGTCATCAGCGACTACAGCGACCGCTTCGACGAGGTGGCGGCCGGCTACCAGGGCCCGCTCTACCTCGAGGTGGTGCCGCTGTCCTTCCCCATCCGCGTGCGGGAAGACTTGGCCCTCAACCAGCTCCGCCTCTCGGTCGGCCAGACCGCCCTCTCCGACGGGGAGGTGCGGCGCTTCCACGCCGACGTCCACCCCTTGTTGTACAAGGACGGCCGACCGGTCGATCCGGACCGGCTGATGCTGGCGGGCGGCCTCTTCCTCGGGCTCGACCTGCGCGGCGACAAGGACCGGCGGGTCGGCTACCGGGCGAAGGAGCACGCGCCGCTGCTCGATTTGTCGAGCACCACCCAGGACCCGAAGCGGTTCTGGGAGCCGGTCGAGCGCGAGGACGGCAACCGGATCGTGCTCATCCCGCAGCGTTTCTACCTCCTCATGTCGAACGAGGCGGTGGCGATCCCCCCGCAGCTGGCCTCGGAGATGACCGCCTACGACCCGACCAGCGGGGAGCTGCGCACCCACTACGCGGGCTTCTTCGACCCGGGCTTCGGCTACGACCCGGCGGGCACCCACAGCGGCTCGCGCGCCGCGCTCGAGGTGCGCGCCCACGACGTGCCGTTCATGATCGAGCACGGCCAACGGGTCTGCAAGCTCACCTTCGACCGCATGCTGGCCGCGCCCGACCAGCTCTACGGCGATGCGATGGGCTCCAACTACCAGCGCCAGGACGAGACGCTCTCCAAGCACTTCGTGAAGCCGAGACGGCGGGCCCGTCCGGGGTCCGAGCAACCCGAGCTGTTGGAGGTCGACGGCTAGTCAGTCGGCCGGGTGCGCGGCCGCGCGGAGCGCGGCGGCGAGCGCCTCGCGCTTCGGCTGGCGGTCCCGGCGCAGCGGCCCGGTGACGAGGCCACCGTCGACCGGCAGGGTGATGCCGTTCACGTAGGCCGAGGCGTCGCTCGCCAGCCACAGCACGGCCTCGGCGACGTCGGTCGGCCGGCCCGCGCGCTGAATGGGCGCGGCGTTGGCGATGGCGGCGCCGGCCAGGGCGACGCTGTCCTGCGCCTCGGCTCCGGTGAGCCCCGCGGCGCGGCCGAAGATGGCGGTGGCGATGGCACCGGGCGCGACGGCGTTCACCCGCACCCCGTGCTCGCCCAGTTCGTTGGCGGTCGTCCTCGTCAGCTGGATGACGGCGGCCTTGCCGGCGCCGTAGTCGTGGCCCCCGTAGTTGGCGAGCACGCCGGCCGCGCTGGCGGTGTTGATGATGCTGCCGCGGCCCGCCGGGCGCATGACCCGCGCCGCGGCCCGGATGCCGAGGAACACGCCGCGCAAGAGGACGGACACCACTCGGTCGAAGACGGCCACGTCCATGTCCTCCACCATGCCGAGCGAGCCGCCGATGCCGGCGTTGTTGAACACCGAGTCGAGGCCGCCGAACTCGGCCAGCGACATCTCGATGGCCCGCTCGATCTCGCCCTCCACGGAGACGTCGACGTGGACGTAGCGGGCGGCGTCACCGAGCTCGGCCGCGATGGTCTTGCCCCGGTCGTCGTCGATGTCGGCCAGGACCACGGTCGCGCCCTCGCTGGCGAACAGCCGAGCGGTGCCCTCGCCGATGCCGCTGGCCGCACCGGTGATGACGGTGCGGTGTCCCTGGAGCCGCATGGGGGGTCTCCTTGCATTGCCGACCCCCCCATTCTCGTCCCGCCCGGGGCGCGAGCCGCGCATAGGGGCGCTAGGCGTCCCGCCTCCGGCGGGAGAGGAACTGGCGCACGGCGGCGCGCGCGTCGTGGCGGATCTCGGGGCCGTGGGTGAAGGCGGCCATCTCGTAGTCGACCTCGCCCAGGCGCGCCGCGGTGTCCTTGGACAGGGCCACGTTCGAACAGAAGGCGGCGATGGAGTACGAGATCTTGTCCCGCCAGTTGAAGAGGGCGTCCCCGGTGACGAGGATGCCCGGGCGTTCGAGGAGGAACGAGCAGTGGCCGGGGGAGTGGCCGGGGGTGTGCAGGACGCGGATGCCCCCGCCCACCGGCACGAGGTCGCCCTCCTTCAGGGTGCCGTCGACCTCACAGGCGGGCAGCTTGTTCCCGAAGTAGGTGAGGACCTTGGCGATCGGGCGGCTGGTGTCGAGCGGCGGCCGCCGCCCCTCGCGCAGGAACCCGGCGTCGTGCTCCCCGATGTGGACCGGGGCGCTCGTGTGGTCCCGCATCGTCGCCGCACCGCCCACGTGGTCGCTGTGGGCGTGGGTGAGCAGGATCAACGACACGTCCGCGGGACGCTTCCCGATGAGGGAGAGCGCGGCCAGCAGGCGCTTGGGGGCTCCCTTCAGGCCGGCGTCGATCAGCGCCAGGGTCCCGTCGTCGTCTTGCACCGCGAACGAGTTGATCGCGCTCGACCCGACCGTCGGGATCCGCCACACCCCGGGGGCCAGCTGGACCGGTGGGCTCGGCATCGAACCAGCCTGCCACGGCGTACGGCGTGGCGCGATTCGCCGACCAAACGCACGCCAGCCCGAGCTGGCGACGCGGGGCCCGGTGCTATGGTCTTTCTCTGACCGTGAAGTGGGTCCCGTGAGGCCCGTACGGACAGGAGGAGCAGTGGCCGAACGCGAGCGCAGTCACACCCGTCCGCTCGGCGGCCGTTTCGTTCCCCACTCCCAGGTCCTCACGGCGGCCGACGTGCAGCGGGCGCTCACGCGCATGGCCCACGAGGTGGCCGAGCGCAACGGCGGCCTGGAAGACGTGGTCCTGGTGGGGTTGCAGACCGGCGGCGTCGACCTGGCCAACCGCATGGCCAAGGTGCTGCGCGACACCGAGGGCGAAGAGGTCATGGTGGGCACCCTCGACGTCGCCTTCTACCGCGACGACATCGGCCTGCGCCCGGTCCTGCCCGAGGCGGCGACCGTGATCCCGACCGACCTGACCGGGCTGGTCGTCGTCCTGGTCGACGATGTCCTGTTCACCGGCCGCACGGTGCGCGCCGCCCTCAACGCGCTGGCCGACTACGGCCGGGCCCGCTCGGTGCAGCTAGCCGTGATGGTCGACCGCGGCCATCGTGAGCTGCCCATCCGGCCCGACTACGTCGGCAAGAACCTGCCCACCCGCCGCGACGAGATGGTGGACGTGACCGAGGACGGCGTCGCCATCGGCACCCTGGAGGACCGCTGACCACCCTGGCCCAGCCGACCGACGCCGCGGGAGCTGCCCTCGAGTCACCGGCGGCCCCCTTCGGCCGCCATCTCCTGTCGATCGCCGACCTCGGGGTGGCGGGGATCGCCGAGGTGCTGGGCGTGGCCGAGGCCTTCGCCGAGGTGGAGCGCCGGGCCATCCCGAAGGTCCCGACCCTGCGCGGCAAGGTGATCGCGACCTTGTTCTTCGAGGAGTCGACGCGCACCCGCCTGTCCTTCGAGACGGCGGCCAAGCGGCTCTCGGCCGACGTGCTCTCGCTGGCCGTCGCCACCTCCGCCGTGAAGAAGGGGGAGTCGCTGCGCGACACGGTCGAGACCGTCGAGGCGCTGGGCATCGACGCCCTGATCATCCGGCACGCCTCGTCGGGCGCGCCGCTGCAGGTGGCGCGCTGGGCCAAGCGGGCGCGGGTCGTGAACGCGGGCGACGGCTGGCACGAGCACCCCACCCAGGCCCTGGTGGACTGCTTCACCATCCGCCAGGTGATCGCGGAGCGGACCGGCGTCGACCCCGCCTCGCTCGGCGTCTCGTGCTTCGCTGGCCTGCGGATCCTCTTGGTGGGCGACATCGCCCACAGCCGGGTGGCCCGCTCCGCCGTGCTCGCCTACGCGGCGCTCGGCGCCGAGGTGACGGTGGTCGGCCCGAGCAGCCTGCTCCCGCCCGGGATCGAGCGGTGGGCGGTGCGGGTGGGGACCGACCTCGACGCCGAGCTGGCCCGGGCCGACGTCGTCTCGTTGCTCCGCCTCCAGTCCGAGCGGGGCAGCGGCGAGTTCGTCCCGACCCTGCGCGAGTACACGGCCCGCTTCGGCCTCACCGCGGCGCGCGCCGAGCGGCTGGCGCCCCACACGATCGTGACCCACCCCGGCCCGATGGTGCGCGGGGTCGAGATCGCCTCCGACGTGGCCGAACTGCCCAACTCGGTGATTACGCGCCAGGTGACCAACGGCGTGGCCGTCCGCATGGCCACGCTGTTCCTGCTGCTCGGTGCCGAGGGTTCGGCGGAGCTGGCGGCGGGTCGTGGCTGAGCGGGCGGCGAAGACCCTCGTCATCCGCGGCGGCCGGGTCGTCGACGGGGAAGCGGGCGCCGCGCCGCGCCGCGCCGATGTGGCCATCGAAGGCGGGGCCATCGTGGCGGTGGGAGAAGGGCTGTCGGTGCCCGCGGGGGCGCGGGTGCTCGACGCCGGCGGCTGCGTGGTCGGCCCGGGCCTGGTCGACCTCCACGCCCACCTGCGCCAGCCGGGTGCCGAGGAGGCCGAAACGGTGGAGTCGGCCAGCCGGGCGGCGGCGCTCGGGGGCTACACCGCGGTGGTCGCCATGCCGAACACCGAGCCCGCCATCGACTCGGCCGAGATGGTGCGCGCGGTCCTGGGGCTGGGACGGGCTGCCCCGTGCGAGGTGGCGGTCGCCGGGGCCATCACCGTCGGGCGGGCCGGCGAGCGCCTCGCGCCGATGGCCGAGCTGGCCGCGCTCGGTGTGGTCCTGTTCACCGACGACGGGCGCGGCGTCCAGGACGGCGCGCTCCTGCGCCGAGCCCTCGACTACGCGCGGGGGCTCGGGGTGACGTTGGCCGAGCACTGCGAGGACGAGGCCATCGCGGCGGGCGGGGTCATGCACGAGGGCGAGTGGTCAGGCCGGCTCGGGCTCCCCGGTGCGCCGGCGGCCGCCGAGGAGGCGATGCTCGGTCGGGACCTGGCGCTCGTGCGCGCCACCGGGGCACCGATGCACTTCCTCCACCTCTCGACCGCGGGCTCGGTGGAGCTGGTGCGGCGCGCCAAGCGCGACGGGCTCCCGGTCACGGCCGAGGTCACGCCGCACCACCTCGTGCTCGACGACGCCGAGGTGGCGGCCTACGACCCCGTCTTCCGCGTCAATCCGCCGCTGCGCACGCGCGCCGACATGGCGGCCCTCTGGGAGGGGCTGGCCGACGGGACGATCGACGCCGTGGCGACCGACCACGCGCCGCACCCCCCCGAGGCGAAGGATCAGCCCTTCGACCAGGCCCCGCCGGGCATGCTCGGCCTCGAGACCGCGCTGGCGGTGGTGGCCGGCGCGCTGGCGGGGGCCGAGAAGGACGGCGACGGCACCCTGGGGCCGGTCGCCGGTCGCCTGTCGCTGCCCGGCCTCTGGTGGGACATGAGCGTCGCGCCCGCGGCGATCGCGCGCCTCGGACCGCTCGACCTGCGTCCGGGGGGCCACAGCGCGCAGGGCGGACCGGTGGCGCCCGGGGCGGCGGCCAACCTGTGCGTGTTCGACCCGGCGGCCAGCTGGACGGTGGACCCGGGGGCGCTCGCCAGCCGGAGCGCCAACACGCCCTACCGCGGCCGGACGCTCGTCGGGCGGGTGCGCCACACGGTCCTGCGCGGCGAACCGGTGGTGGTGGACGCGGCGGCTCAAGGGTGACCGAGCGGGCCCGGGCGCTGCTCGTGCTCGCCGACGGCGAGGTGTTCGAGGGCGAGGCCGCCGGCGCGCTCGGCGCGCTCGGTCTCGCCACCGGCGAGCTCGTCTTCAACACCGCGCTGAGCGGCTACCAGGAGGTCGTGACCGACCCGTCCTACGCCGGCCAGGTCATCGCCTTCACCTACCCGCACCTCGGCAACTACGGCACCAACGCGACCGACGACGAGTCTCGCCGGCCGTTCTGCTGTGGCGTGGTCGCCCGCGACCTGGTGGACGTGCCGAGCAACTGGCGGTCGACCGAGGGGTTCGAGGCGTTCCTCACCCGCCACCGCGTGCCGGCCATCACCGGCGTCGACACCCGTCGCCTCACCCGCCACCTGCGCGACGAGGGGGCCATGGGCTGCGCCATGGGGACCGGGGAGGAGGCGGCCGTCCGCGCCGCGGCGGCCACCGCGCCGACCACCACGGGGCGCGACCTCGTCTCGGCCGTGACCATCGACCGGCCGGTCACCCGGGGCGAGGGACCGCGCCGCCTCGTCGCCTACGACTTCGGCGTCAAGGAGACGATGCTGCGCCAGCTGGCCCAACTGGGCACCGTGACCGTGGTGCCGGCCGGGACCTCGGCCGCGGACGTGCTCGCCTACGAGCCCCACGGCGTCCTGCTCTCGAACGGCCCGGGCGACCCGGTGGCCCTGGACGGTCCGATCGGCGCCGTGGGCGACCTGCTCGGGAAGGTGCCCGTCTTTGGCATCTGCCTCGGGCACCAGCTGCTCGCCCTGGCCCTCGGCGGCCGGACCTTCAAGCTGGCGTTCGGGCACCACGGCATCAACCACCCGGTGCAGCACCTGGCGAGCGGGCGGGTCGAGGTGACCAGCCAGAACCACAACTACGCGGTGGTGGAGGGATCCGTGCCCGACGCCGTCGTGACCCACCGCAACCTGAATGACGGGGTCGTCGAGGGGATCCGCTGCACCCGGGCCAACGCCTTCTCCGTCCAGTTCCACCCCGAGGCGGGTCCGGGGCCCCACGACGCGCGCACCCTCTTCGTCGATTTCCTGGCGCTGCTCGACGCCGGGGCCGCCGCCGGGACGCGCTGATCGTGCCGCGCCGCGTCGACCTCGAGTCGATCCTCGTGATCGGGTCGGGGCCGATCGTCATCGGCCAGGCGTGCGAGTTCGACTACTCGGGGACCCAGGCCTGCCGCGTGCTCGGCGAGGACGGGTTCCGGGTCATCCTGGCCAACTCCAACCCCGCCACGATCATGACCGACCCCGGCGTGGCCGACCGCACCTACGTGGAGCCGCTCGACGTCGAGGTCCTGACCGCCATCATCGAGCGCGAGCGGCCCGACGCCCTGCTCCCGACCCTCGGGGGGCAGACGGCGCTCAACCTCACCATGGCGCTCGCCGATTCGGGCGTGCTGGCCGACTACGGCGTCGAGGTCATCGGGGCGCGGCCCGAGGCCATCCGGACGGCGGAGGACCGCGAGCGCTTCAAGGAGGCGATGACCGAGATCGGTCTCGAGGTGCCGCCGTCGGGCTTCGCCCACTCGCTCGACGAGGCCATCGCGACGGCCGAGCGGATCGGCTACCCGGTCATCGTCCGTCCGAGCTTCATCTTGGGGGGGAGCGGGTCGGGCATCGCGGCCGACCCCGAGACGTTCGCCGCCCTGGCGGCCGACGGCCTCGACGCCAGCCCGACGGCCGAGATCCTGGTCGAGCGCTCCATCGCCGGCTGGAAGGAGTTCGAGCTCGAGGTGATGCGCGACGGCGCCGACAACTGCGTGGTCGTCTGTTCCATCGAGAACCTGGACCCGATGGGGGTGCACACGGGCGACTCCATCACCGTCGCCCCGGCCCAGACGCTCACCGACGTGGAGTACCAGGCCATGCGGGATGACGCGTTCGCCTGCCTGCGCCGCGTCGGCGTGGAGACCGGCGGCTCCAACGTGCAGTTCGCGGTCGACCCGGCGACCGGGCGCCGCCTGATCATCGAGATGAACCCGCGCGTCTCGCGCTCGTCCGCGCTCGCGTCCAAGGCGACGGGCTTCCCGATCGCCAAGATCGCGGCGCGACTCGCCGTCGGCTACCTCCTGCCCGAGATCGCCAATGACATCACCCGGGCCACCCCGGCCAGCTTCGAGCCGACGATCGACTACGTGGTGACCAAGGTGCCCCGGTGGGCCTTCGAGAAGCTGGCCGGCGCTTCCGACGCCCTCGGCACGCGCATGCAGTCGGTGGGGGAGGTGATGGCGATCGGCCGGACCTTCTGCGAGTCGGTGCAAAAGGCGCTGCGCTCGCTCGAGCAGGGCCGGTTCGGGCTGAACGCCGACCCCGCGGGCCAAGCCTACGACGCGCTGAGCGACACCGAGCTGCTCGACCGGGTGGCGGTCGCCACCCCCGAGCGCCTCTTCGCCGTCGAGGCGGCCCTGCGGCGGGGCGTCTCGATCGAGCGGGTGCACGCCGCCAGCTCGATCGACCCCTGGTTCCTGGGCCAGCTGGCACGGATCTCGGCGGCGCGTCTCGACCTCGACCAGCACCGGGGCCGCTTCGCCGACGGCGCGGCGGCGCTCGGGGCCGTCGATCGGCCCCGCTGGCGCACCCTCAAGCGGCTCGGCTTCTCCGACGCCCAGGTCGGCCACCTGCTCTCGGTGCCCGAGGGGTCGGTGCGGCGGGCCCGGCTGGAGGCCGGCGTCGTGCCGACCTTCAAGACGGTCGACACCTGCGCGGCCGAGTTCGAGGCCTACACGCCGTATCACTACGCCACCTACGAGGACGAGGAGGAGGTGCGGCCGAGCGAGCGCGAGCGCGTCATCATCTTGGGCTCGGGGCCCAACCGCATCGGCCAGGGCATCGAGTTCGACTACTGCTGCGTCCACGCGTCCATGGCGCTGCGCCAGGCCGGCTACGAGACGGTCATGGTGAACTGCAACCCCGAGACGGTGTCGACCGACTACGACACCTCGGACCGCCTTTACTTCGAACCCCTGACGACCGAGGACGTGGCGAACGTCATCGACGCCGAGCGCCGGGCCAGCCGGGGGGCCGGTCGACTGCGCGGCGTGATCGTCTCGCTCGGCGGCCAGACCCCGCTCAAGCTGGCCGGCGCCCTGGATCCGCAGCTGGTCCTCGGGACCAGCCCGGCCTCGATCGACCTGGCCGAGGACCGCCAGCGCTGGAACGAGCTGTGCACGCGCCTCGGCATCGCCCAGCCGCCCGGCGCCATGGCCACGACCGCCGCCGGCGCGCTGGCGGCGGCCGCCGAGATCGGCTACCCGGTGTTGCTGCGCCCGAGCTACGTGCTCGGTGGCCGGGCGATGGAGATCGTCTATGACGACCCGGGCGTGCGGCGCGTGATGGACGGACTGGCGGCCGGCCTGGCGCGCGAGGGCGGGGTCACCGCCGAGCGGCCGGTGTTGGTCGACCGGTTCTTGGAGGACGCCATCGAGGTGGACGTCGACGCGTTGAGAGACCGCGACGGCGAGGTGCTGATCGCCGGGGTGATGGAGCACGTGGAGGAGGCCGGCGTGCACTCGGGCGACTCGGCCTGCGCCCTGCCGCCCCAAACGCTCGGCGCCGCCGTGCTCGACCTCCTCGACGTCCACACGCGGGCGCTGGCCGCCGCGCTCGAGGTCTGCGGCCTCTTGAACGTCCAGTACGCGGTGAAGGACGGCGCCGTCTTCGTGCTGGAGGCCAACCCCCGGGCCAGCCGCACGGTGCCGTTCGTGGCCAAGGCGACGGGCGTCCCGGTCGCCGCCATCGCTGCACGGCTCATGGTGGGCGAGACGCTGGCCGAGCTGCGCCGGGCCGGGATCCTGCGGCCGCCCACCCGCTCGCGCCATGTGAGCGTGAAGGAGGCGGTGCTCCCCTTCGACCGCTTCCCCGGGGTCGACACCCTCCTCGGCCCCGAGATGCGCTCGACCGGGGAGGTCATGGGGGTCGACGTGACCTTCGGGCTGGCCTTCGCCAAGAGCCAGATGGCGGCGGGCACGCGGCTGCCGCGCACGGGCACCGTCTTCCTCTCGCTGGCCGACCGCGACAAGCGCAACGGCCTGGACGTGGCGCGCCAGCTGGCGGCCTCTGGCTTCCGGTTGGCGGCCACCGAGGGAACGGCCGAGTGGCTGCGGGCGGCCGGGATCGACGTCGCGGTCCTCGTCTCCAAGGTGGGGGCCGAGGGCCCCGGGGCGCACGCCGTCGAGCTGATCTCGAGCGGCCGGGTGCAGCTGGTGGTCAACACGCCGCGCGGGCGCGGCCCGCGGGCCGACGGCCAGCACATCCGGATGGCGGCGCTCGCCCACCACGTGCCCTGTCTCACGACGCTGGCGGCCGCCCGGGCGGCGGCGGCCGGCATCGCCGACTGGAGCGTGCACCCCCTCGAGGTGCGCAGCCTCCAGGAGCTCCACGCGGCCGGGGGGGACCGATGAGGGTCGCCCTTGCGACGAGGGTCGGGTCGGTCACGCTCGCCAACCCCGTGATGACGGCGTCGGGCACGGCCGGCCACGGGGCCGAGCTCGCCGACTACGGCGCGCTCGGGGCGCTCGGGGCGGTGGTCGTGAAGTCCCTGTGCTTCGAGCCCTGGCCGGGCAACCCCGCACCGCGGGTGACCGAGGTGGGTGCCTCGATGCTCAACAGCGTCGGCCTGAGCGGCCCGGGGGTCGAGGCGTGGCTGAGGGAGGGTCTGCCCGCCCTGCGGGCGGCCGGGGCGACCGTGGTGGCCAGCATCTGGGGTCGGCGGGTGGAGGACTTCGCCAAGGCCGCCGCGGCGCTCCGGGAGGGCGCCGGCGCGCTGGCGGCGGTCGAGGTGAATGTGAGCTGCCCCAACATCGAGGACCGGGCGCGCATGTTCGCCCACTCGCCGGGCGCCACCGAAGAGGCGGTGGCGGCGGCCGAGTGCGGGCTGCCCCGCTGGGTGAAGCTCAGCCCGAACGTGGCGGACCTGACGTCGATCGCGGCGGCGGCCCAACGAGGGGGCGCGTCGGCCCTCACGTTGGTCAACACGGTGCTCGGGCTGGCGATCGACACCGAGACGCGCCGGCCGGTACTCGGTGCGGGCGGCGGCGGCCTCTCGGGCCCGCCGCTGCGCGCGGTGGCCGTGCGCGCCGTGTGGGAGTGCCGCGAGGCGTTTCCGGAGTTCCCGCTGATCGGCGTCGGCGGGATCGCGAGCGGCCTCGATGCCGTCGAGCTGTTGCTGGCGGGGGCCGACGCGGTGCAGGTGGGTACCGCCACCTTTCGCGACCCGCGTGCCCCGTGGCGCGTGCTGGCCGAGCTCGAGCGGTGGTGCGAGACGCACGACGTCGCCGATGTCGCCACGTTGCGAGGAGCCGCGCATGGCTGAGCCCGTCCCACCGTCGTTCCGCCAACGCCTGGCGGCCGCGGTCGCCCAGCGCGGACCCCTCTGCGCCGGGATCGACCCGAGCGCCGAACTGCTGGCGCGTTGGGACCTCGCCGACGACGCGCAGGGTGCCCAGGTGATGGGCGAGCGCTGCATCGAGGCCTTCGCGCCGTGGAGCGCCGCGGTCAAGTTCAACGTCGCGTTCTTCGAGCGCTTCGGCGCGGCCGGGCTCTCGACCCTCGAGGGGCTGCTGCACCGCGCGCGCGACGCCGGATTGCTCACCGTCGGCGACGCCAAACGCGGCGACATCCCATCGACCAATGCCGCCTACGCGCGGGCCTGGCTGTTCGACGGGCCGTTGTCGGTCGACGCCATGACCGTCTCGCCCTATCTCGGATTCGACGCGCTCACGCCCTACTTCGACGCCGCGGCGGCCAACGGACGCGGCGTCTTCGTGGTGGTGCGCAGCAGCAACCCCGAGGGCCGCCGGATCCAGAAGGCGCTGCTCGGGGGCCCAGAAGAGGGACCCGGCGCCGGCCGGAGCGTCGAGGCGGGGCTGTTGGCCGACCTCGAGGGGCAGCCGGCGGATTCGGTGGGGGCCGTCATCGGCATCTCGGCCGACCCCGAGCCGATCGCGCTCTCGGGGTCGCGGGTGTACCTGGCGCCCGGCGTCGGCGCGCAGGGCGCAACCGTGCGCGACCTCGCCGCGCTCTTCTGGCACGTCCCCATGACAGCGACGCTCGTCAACCTGTCCCGCCCGCTGCTCCAAGCGGGACCGGACCCCCACCCACTTTCCGTGGCTGCCGAGCAGGCCAGGGCGGAGATCTCCGCGGGATTTTGTCCCCCGGCGTAGCCGAGGCGCTATGGTCGAGCACATGCCGCAACCGCCTGCACTGACCGCTGAACAACGCCAGGCCGCCCTGCAAAAGGCCGCGAAGGTACGGCGCGAACGCGCCGACGTGAAGGAGAAGCTGAAGCTGGGTTCTCTCACGTTGGCGGAGCTCCTGAAGCAAGCAGAGCACGACGAGACGGTCGGCAAGATGAAGGTGGTCTCGGTGCTCGAATCGCTGCCGGGCCTCGGCAAGGTGAAGGCGCGTCGGCTGATGGAGACCGTCGGCATCAGCGAGAGCCGGCGGCTGCAGGGCCTGGGGGCCAAGCAACGCGCCGACCTGTTGCGCACCACCGCGCGCTGAGGCGCACCGCGGGGTCACGCCGCTGCATGCCGAGCCACTGACCTTCGTGCTCATCGGCCCCGGAGGGGCCGGCAAGGGCACGGTGGCCGAGCGACTGGTCGAAGAAGACCCCACGTTGTGGCTCAGCCGCTCCTGGACGACGCGGGAACGGCGGGACGGGGAGTCGCCCGACGCCTACGTCTTCGTCGACGACGACGCGTTCCGCGCCCACGCCCAGGCGGGCGGCTTCCTCGAGTGGGCCGAGTTCTTGGGCCACCGCTACGGCACGCCCAACGCGACGCCGCCCGCCGGCACCGACGTGCTGTTGGAGATCGACATCCAGGGGGCCCGCCAGGTGGTCGAGCGGCGCCCGGAGGCGGTCGTGATCCTCCTCCTCCCGCCGTCCCCCGAGGTCCAGGCGGTCCGCCTCCAGGGCCGCGGCGACAGCGCGACCCACGTGGCCGAGCGCATCGAAAAGGGGGTCGACGAGGTCCGTCATGGGATGGACATCGCCCGGCACGTCGTCGTGAACGACGACGTGGAGCGGGCCACCGCCCAGGTGGCCGGTATAGTGGCTCGCGCCCGTTCAGCGCGACGTCCCGCCTGACCAGCGCAAAGACCCGGAGGAACTGTGCCCAGAGGCCGTGCCACCCTGATGGACCCCCCGATCGAGGGTCTCCTCGACAAGGTGGACTCCAAGTTCACGCTGGTGGCGCTCGGCGCCGCTCGGGCCCGCCAGGTCAACGCCTACTACAACAGCCTCGGCGAGGGCCTGGGCCGGATCGTTCCGCCCCAGGTCACCTCGGTGTCGGGCAAGCCGCTCTCGATCGCCTTCGAGGAGATCTCGGCCGGCAAGGCGACCTACTCCCGGCCCGACCCAGAGGAGCTGGCCGCCGAGGCCGCCGCCGCGCTGGCGCTGCTCGAGGGCGAGGGGGCCGAAGGTTCCGACGAGCCCGCACCCGACGAGGGTCCGTCCGCCAGCTAGGCGGCGCACGATGTCCGACCAGCCGGCCCGCCCGCGCCTCGTCCTCGGGGTCACGGGTGGCATCTCCGCCTACAAGGCGGTGGAGGTCTGCCGGCGCCTCGTCGACGCGGGCGTGCACGTCGTGCCGGTCCTGACCGCCGACGCCACCCGGTTCGTGGCCCCCCTCACCTTCTCGGCGCTCGCCTCCGAACCGGCGCAGACGAGCCTGTTCGAGGCGGCCTCGCCCATCCCGCACACGGTGCTCGGCCAGGGGGCCGACCTCGTCGTGGTGGCGCCGGCCACCGCCCACTTCCTGGCCCGGTTCGCGGCCGGCCTGGCCGACGACCTGCTCTGCGCCACCCTGCTCGCCACCCGGGCACCGGTCCTCGTGTGCCCGGCCATGCACACCGAGATGTGGGAGCACGCGAGCGTCCGGGCCAACCTGGCCACGCTGGTGGCGCGCGGCGTGCACGTCGTCGCCCCCGAGGACGGGCGGCTGGCCGGCGGGGACTCGGGGCCCGGGCGCCTGGCCGAGCCCGCCGCGATCGTCGAGCGGGCCCTGGCGTTGCTCTCGGGCGAGGGCGACCTGTCCGGGCGGCGCGTCCTCGTGAGCGCCGGCGGGACCCGCGAGCCGCTCGATCCGGTGCGGTTCATCTCCAATCGATCGTCGGGCAAGCAGGGACACGCGCTGGCCGCCGCCGCGGCCGCGCGCGGCGCCGACGTCGTGCTCGTGAGCGCGTCCGCCTTGCCGGATCCGGCACGGGTGCGCGTCGTCCGGGTGGAGACCGCCGCCCAGATGGAGCGGGCCATGCTCGACGAGGCCGCGGCGGCCGACATCGTGGTGATGGCGGCCGCCGTCGCGGACTTCCGCCCGAAGGAGCCCGCGCTTTTGAAGCTGACCAAGGACGACGGGCTCCCCGACATCGTGCTCGAGCCCACGCCCGACATCGTGAGCGGGCTGACGGCCCGCCGGCGGCCCGGACAGGTGGTCGTCGGGTTCGCGGCCGAGACGCACGACGCGCTCGAACGAGGCCGCCGCAAGCTTGGGCGCAAGGGGGTCGATCTCATGGTGGTGAACGACGTGACGGTGCCGGGGGCGGGCTTCAACCACGACACCAACCTCGTCACCATCGTGTCGAGAGACACGACCGACGCACTGCCGCTCACCACCAAGTCGGCGGTGGCCGACGCCGTGCTCGACCGGGCGCTCGCCCTGCTCGATCAACCGGAGAGGACGACGTGACCCAGACCACCTTCACCTCGGAGTCGGTGACCGAGGGCCACCCCGACAAGATGGCGGACCAGATCTCCGACACGGTCCTCGACGCCCTCTTGGAGAAGGACCCCTTCAGCCGGGTGGCCTGCGAGACGCTGCTCACGACCGGGCTCGTCGTCGTGGCGGGGGAGATCAGCACCACCACCTACGTCGACATCCCCTCGCTCGTGCGCGACACCATCTGCGACATCGGCTACGACAACGACGCCTACGGGTTCAACGGCCGCACCTGCGGCGTCATGGTGGCCCTGGACGAGCAGTCGCCCGACATCGCCCGCGGGGTCGACGCCGCCTACGAGCTGCGCACCGGTTCGGGGGGCGAGGACCAGCTGAACGCGCAGGGCGCGGGCGACCAGGGGATGATGTTCGGCTTCGCCTGCGACGAGACCCCGGACCTCATGCCGCTCCCCATCTGGCTGGCGCACCGGCTGGCCCAGCGGCTGTCCCAGGTGCGCCGGGTGGGCGTGCTGCCCTACCTGCGGCCCGACGGCAAGACCCAGGTGAGCGTCGTCTACGAGGACGGCCGCCCGATCCGCATCGACACCGTGCTGATCTCCACCCAGCACCAGGGGGGTATCGACCTCGAGACGCTGCTCCTCCCGGACCTGCGCGAGCACGTCATCCACCCGCTCCTCCCGGGCGACCTCGACACCGAGCACCTGCGGATCCTGGCCAACCCGACCGGCCAGTTCGAGTTGGGCGGGCCCCACGCCGACACCGGCCTCACCGGCCGCAAGATCATCGTCGACACCTACGGCGGCATGGCCCGCCACGGGGGCGGGGCCTTCTCGGGCAAGGACCCCTCCAAGGTGGACCGCTCGGCCGCCTACGCGGCGCGCTGGGTGGCCAAGCACGTCGTGGCTTCCGGCGCGGCCCGGCGCTGCGAGCTGCAGGTGGCCTACGCCATCGGGGTGGCGCGTCCCATCTCGTTGCTGGTCGAGACCTTCGGCACCGAGACGGTCGACCCCGAGAAGATCTCGGCCGCCGTCTCGGAGATCTTCGACCTGCGCCCGGCGGCCATCATCCGCGATCTCGACCTGCGCCATCCGATCTACCGCAAGACCGCCGCCTACGGGCACTTCGGGCGCTCCGAGAAGGAGTTCACCTGGGAGGCCACCCCGCGGGTGGACGACCTCAAGCTGGCCCTCGGCATCTGAGCGCCGGCCCCGTGGCCGAGCGCATCGTGCGCGTGCTGCCCGCCGTGCGGGCGGTGCCCCGGCGGTTCGACTACTCGGTGCCGGCCGACTGGCCCGACGACGTCACCGTCGGGACCCGCGTGCGCATCGAGCTGCACGGCCGACGGGTGGGTGGCTGGGTCGTTGAGGACGGGGTCGACGCCACGCCGGGCCGGTCGGTCAAGCCCTTGGCCAAGCACTCGGGCCTCGGCCCGCCGCCCGGGGTGGTGGGGCTGGCCGAGTGGGCGGCCTGGCGCTGGGCCGGCCCCCTGGCGGCACTCCTCACCACCGCGTCGCCCGACGGGGTGGTGCGCTCGCTGCCGCCCCCGCCCACCCCGCCGCCCCCGCCCACCCCGCCGCCCCCCGGCGCGCTGGCCCCCGCGGTGGCCGAGCTCTTGGCCGGGGCGCTGGCCGGGGCGCTGGCCGGGCGCGGCCGGCCGGCCTTGCTCCGGGTGCCGCCCGATGCCGACCTGCTGCCGATCGTCGAAGCGGTGGCGGCGGGGGTGGCGGCGCCCCTGGTGGTGCTCGTGCCGAACCTCGGCTGGGCCGAGCGGCTGCGCGGCCGCCTGGCGCGCCGCGGCTGGCCGGTGAGCGGCGACTGGGCCGCGGCCGCGGCCGGCTGGCCGATCGTGGTCGGGGCGCGGGCCGCGGCCTTCGCGCCGGTGCCGAGGCTCGGGGCGGCCCTGGTGCTCGACGCGCACGACGAGGCCTACCGGGAAGAGCGTTCGCCGCGCGTCGACGCGGCCCTGGTGCTGGCCGAGCGCGCGGCGCGAGAGGGTGTGCCCTGTCTGTGGGTGTCGCCGTGTCCGACGGTGACCCAGGTGGCCGCGGCGTCGCTGCACGCGCCGAGCCGCGCGGCGGAGCGCGCCGGCTGGCCGGCCGTCTCGGTCGTGGACCGCCGCGGTGCCGACCCCCGGACCGGGTGGCTGTCCCACGAGCTGGTGGCGCTGGCCCGTCGCGTGCTGCCCGGCGGCCGGTTGGTGATCGTGCTCAACCGCACCGGTCGGGCGCGCCTGCTCGCCTGTCGGACCTGCGGCGAGCTGGCCCGCTGCACGACCTGCGGCCGCGCCACCGAGCGGGTGGGCGACGAGTACATCTGCCGGCGTTGCGGCGCCCGGCGCCCGGTGGTCTGCGTCGCCTGCGGGGGCACGGCGCCCAAGGTGCTGCGCCCCGGGGTCTCGGGACTGCGCGACGAGGTGGCCGCGCTCCTCGGGACCGAGGTGGGCGAGGTGTCGGGGCCCGAGGTCCAGCCGGTGCCCGACGCGCCCGTGCTGGTCGGCACCCAGGCGGTGCTGCACCGGGTGCGCCGGGCCGCCGCCGTGGCCTTCGTCGACTTCGACCAGCACCTGCTGGCGCCGCGGCTTGGCGCGGGCGACGAGGCGCTCGCCCTGCTGGCCCGCGCCGGGCGGCTGGTCGGTGGGCGCCAGGCGCGGCGGGGCTCTGTCCTCGTCCAGACGCGACTGCCCGAACACGAGGTGCTGGCCGCGGCCGTGAGCGGCGACCCCGGCCTCTTGAGCGGGCCCGAGCTGGCGCTGCGCCGCGAGCTCGGGCTCCCACCCGCCGGCGCGCTGGCGACGCTGCAGGGCCCGGGGGCCGCCGCGTTGGCCAACTCCCTCGGCGCGCTGGCGGCGAGCGAGCTGGCGCCCGGCCGGTGGCTGGTGCGGGCCCTCGAGCACCGAACCCTCTGTGACGCACTGGCGGCGGCCGAGTGGCCGAAGGAGCGGGTCGACGTCGTGGTGGACCCAACGGACGTCTGAACGGCCTCCACTACGCTGACTGCGTGACGACGTTCGCCATCCGTCAGTACGGCGATCCGGTGTTGAAGCAACGCACCCAGGAGATCGAGGACATCGACGCGGGCGTGGCCAAGCTGGTGGCCGACATGATCGAGACCATGTACGGCGCCCCGGGCGTGGGGCTGGCGGCCAACCAGGTGGGCGTGCAGCGGCGGCTGTTCGTCTACGACATCGGCCAGGGCGCCGGCCCGCGCGCCGTCATCAACCCGCGCATCGCCGAATCCTCGGGCGAGTGGACCTACGAGGAGGGCTGCCTGTCGGTGCCCGGGCTGAGCTGGCCGATCGTGCGCGCCGACTCGGTGCACCTGGTCGGGCTCGACCTCGAGGGCAACGAGCTCTCGATCGAGGCGGACACGCTCGAGGGCCGGTGCTTCCAGCACGAGCTGGACCATCTCGACGGGATCCTGCTCGTCGAGCGCCTGGACGAGGACCAGCGGCGCGAGGCGCTGTCGATCCTGCGGACGCGGACGCTCAGCCTCCCGCCCGACGACCACGACGGGCTGGGCGACCTGCTGCGCCAGAACTCCTAGCCGAGGCCCGGTCCGCACTCGAGCGTGGCGCGCCTCGTCTATCTGGGAACGCCCGAGGTGGCCGTCGCCCCCCTGGAGGCGCTGGTGGCCGCCGGTCACGACGTCGGGCTCGTCGTCACCCGGCCCGACCGCCGGCGGGGCCGGGGGTCCGCTCTCCTGCCCTCGCCGGTGAAGGCGGCGGCGACCCGGCTCGGGCTGCCGGTGGCGGCGCGGCTGGACGACGTCGTCTCGCACCCGGCCGGGCCCTTCGGGCTCGGGGTCGTCGTCGCCTACGGGCGCATCATCCCGGCCGCCCTGCTCGAGGCCCTGCCGATGGTCAACCTGCACTTCTCCCTCCTGCCGCGCTGGCGCGGGGCGGCCCCGGTCGAGCGGGCCATCCTGGCCGGCGACACCACGACCGGGGTCTGTCTCATGGGGGTGGAGTCCGGCCTCGACACCGGGCCGGTCCACGCCCGCGTCGAGGTCGACATCGGTCCCCACGAGCACCTCGGCTCCCTGCGGGCGCGGCTGGCGGCGGTCGGTGCCGAGCTGCTGGTGGCCCAGCTGGCGGCCGGCCTCACGGCCGGGGAGCCCCAGCGCGGGACGCCGACCTACGCCAAGAAGCTGGAGCCCGGTGAGCTCGATCTGCGCTGGGAACGGCCGGCCGTCGAGCTCGAACGGGTCGTGCGCCTCGACCGGGCCTACACGCGGGTGCGCGGTCGCCGGCTGCGGATCCTCGACGCGCGGGCGGTCGAGGGGCCGGGGGCGACGGCCGGGCCGCCGGGCTCGGCGGTCGGCGACGAGGTGGTGACCGGCGACGGCCGGCTGCGCCTGCTCGAGGTCCAGCCGGCCGGTTCCAACCCGATGGCGGCCGGCGCCTGGCTGCGCGGCGCGCATCTGGGTCCAGACGATCGGTTCGAGCACGGCGAGCCGGCGCCGGTGGGGGAGGATCGAGGATGACCACGCGCGACGCCTGGGACCCGGGCCAGTACGGGCGGTTCGCCGCCGAGCGCCGGCAACCCTTCGTCGACCTGTTGGCGCTCTGCCGACCGGTGCCGGGCGGCACCATCGTCGACCTCGGCTGCGGGCCCGGCGACCTGACGGTCGAGCTGCACGGCGCCCTCGGCGCCGCGCACACGACCGGCATCGACCTGTCGGCGGCCATGCTCGAGCAGGCCCGGGAGCGCCACGGCGGCCAGCCGGGCGTCTCCTTCGAGCAGGGCGACCTCGCGACCTGGGACGGCCCGCCGGTCGACCTGGTGGCGGCCAGCGCGTCGCTGCACTGGGTGCCGGGCCACCGCGAGCTCCTGGCCCGGCTGCGCCGCGGCGTCGCGCCGGGGGGCCAGCTGGCCTTCCAGGTGCCGGCCAACTTCTCCCACGTCTCGCACACGCTGGCCGCGGCGGTGGCGGCCGAGGAACCCTTCGCCGGGGCGCTGGGCGACGACGTGCCCATCGACCGCGGCACCGAGGTGCTCGCCCCCGAGGCCTACGCGGAGGTGCTCTACGCGCTCGGGGCGACCGAGCAGGTGGCGCGCCTCGAGGTGTACGGGCACCGCCTGGCCTCGAGCGCAGAGGTGGTCGAGTGGGTCCTCGGCACCCTGCTCACCCCGTACAGGAGCCGGTTCGACGAGGCCATGTTCGCCCGGTTCGTCGACCGGTACCGGGAGCGGCTCCGAGCCGAGCTGGGCGACGTGCGCCCGTACTTCTACCCGTTCCGGCGCATCCTGTGTTGGGCGCGCTTCGGCGACTGAGCCGCCTGGCGGTGGGGACCACCCCGTAGGCTCACCGCGATGGCCATCTTCGAGGCGCACGGCCGCGGCGACCCCGGGCCGACCGGCAAGCTCAAGGTGGCGCCGTCGGTCCTGTCGGCGGACTTCGGGTCCCTGGCCGAGGCGGTGGGGGAGGTGGCGGCGGTCGCCGACTGGCTGCACGTGGACGTGATGGACGGGCACTTCGTGCCCAACCTGACCATCGGCCCGCCGGTCGTGGCCTCGCTCCGGCGCCACAGCGGGCTCTTCTTCGACTGCCACCTCATGATGACGACCCCCGGCGACTACCTCGAGGCGTTCAGCGCGGCCGGCGCCGACAGCTGCACCGTGCATGTGGAGGTGGGGGAGACGGCCGAGCTCGTGACCCAGCTGCGCGGCCTCGGGCTGCGGGTCGGCCTGGCGGCCAACCCCGACACCCCCTTCGAGGCGCTCGAGCCGTACCTCGACCGGGTGGACCTGGTGCTGTGCATGACCGTTTTCCCCGGCTTCGGCGGGCAGGCCTTCATGGCCGAGGTGCTGCCCAAGGTGCGACAGGTGCGACAGGCCGTCACCGCACGGCGCCTCTCGGTCGACATCCAGGTCGACGGCGGGATCGACGCCACGACGGCGGCGCGGGCGGCCGAGGCGGGGGCCAACGTCTTTGTCTCGGGCAGCGCGGTCTTCGGGGCCGACCGCCCGTGGGAGGCGGTCGAACGGATCCGTAGCGCCGCTCTCGGGCAGCACCCCTGAGGGCCGCGCCCGCCACCGCGGGCCCGAACTAGGATTTCCCCATGGGCACCGCCCCTGACCAGCAATTCTTCGGCCGATCGGTCGAGGAGGGCCCGGGCGGCGGCGCGTCGGAGGACGGGGACCCCCTCGACCGGGCGCACATGACGCGCGCCATCGCCCTGGCCGCCCTGGTGCGGTCCACGACCGCGCCCAACCCCTGGGTCGGCAGCGTGGTGGTGCCGGCCGACGACGGCCCGCCCTTCGAGGGCTCGACCACGCCGCCGGGCGGCCCCCACGCCGAGGTGGTGGCGCTCGCCGCCGCGACCGCCGCCGGCCGGGCCCGCGGGGCCACCCTCTACTCGACCCTCGAGCCGTGCGCCCACCATGGGCGGACCGCCCCCTGCACCGATGCGATCATCGAGGCGGGCATCGCCCGGGCCGTGATCGGCGTGAGCGACCCCGACCCCAAGGTCTCCGGGCGCGGCATCGAGGCCCTGCGGGCCGCGGGGATCGCGGTGAGCGTGGGCGTGGCGGCGAGCGAGGTCGTCGAGCAGCTGGCGCCGTACTTGAAGCACCGCCGCACCGGCCGGCCCTGGGTGGTGCTGAAACTGGCGGCCACCCTGGACGGCCGCACCGCGGCACCGGACGGGTCGAGCCGGTGGATCACGGGCGAGGCCGCGCGCGCCGACGCCCACCGGCTGCGGGCGGACTCCGACGCCGTGCTGGTGGGGGCCGCCACCGTGCGCGCCGACGATCCCGAGCTCACGGCGCGCCTCGAACCCGAGCCGGTCCGCCAGCCGCTGCGCGTGGTACTCGGCCAGGCGGCCGCCGACGCGCGGGTCCAGCCGGCGATCGAGCTCTCGGGCGACCTGGGCGGCGTCCTCGACGAGCTCGGGGGGCGCGGGGTGATCCAGGTGCTGGTGGAGGGTGGCGCGTCGGTGGCCCACCAGTTCCACCGGGCGGGCCTCGTCGATCGCTACGTGCTGTACCTGGCGCCGGCCTTCCTGGGTGGCGACGACGGGCGCCCGGTCTTCTCGGGCCCCGGGGCGGTCACCATGTCCGACGTGTGGCGCGGGCGCCTCGTCTCCGTGGCGCGCCTGGGGGACGACATCCGAGTGGAGGTAGCGGCCTGATGGCACTGGCAACGATCCAACAGGCGATCGACGCGATCGGTCGCCTCGGCATGGTGGTCGTCGTCGACGACGCCGACCGGGAGAACGAGGGTGACCTCGTCATGGCGGCCGAGGCCGCGACCCCTGAGAACATCGCCTTCTTCCTGGCGCACACCTCGGGGGTGATCTGCGTGCCCATCACACCCGAGCGCGCCGACGTTCTCGAGCTACCGCCGATGGTGCACGTGAACACCGAGTCCCAGCGCACGGCCTTCACCGTGAGCGTCGACGCACGGTGGGGGACGACGACGGGGATCTCGGCGTCGGACCGGGCCCAGACGATCGCCGCGCTCATCGACCCGGCCACCCGGCCGGGCGACCTCAGTCGCCCGGGCCACATCTTCCCCCTCCGCTACCGGGCCGGCGGCGTGCTGAAGCGCCACGGCCACACCGAGGCCGCGGTCGACCTGGCGCGGGCCGCCGGCCTCACGCCGGCCGGCGTGCTGTGCGAGATCGTCACGTCCGACAAGGCGTCGATGGCCCGGCTGGCCGAGCTGGAGCGCTTCGCCGACGAGCACCACCTGCCGCTCATCTCGATCGCCGACCTCATCCGCTACCGCCGGCAGAACGAGATGCTGGTGAAGCGGGTGGCCCAGGCGCGCATCCCGACCGAGGCCGGCGAGTACTCGGCCTACGTCTACGAGTCGCTCCTCGACGGCGAGCAGCACCTGGCGTTCGTGCGCGGGGAGGTGGCCGGGCATGACAACGTCCTCGTCCGGGTCCACTCCGAGTGCCTCACGGGCGACGTGTTCGGCTCGCTGCGCTGCGACTGCGGGCCCCAGCTGCACGGCGCACTCGACCTCATCGAGCGAGAGGGCCGCGGCGTGCTCGTCTACCTGCGCGGCCACGAGGGCCGCGGCATCGGCCTCGGCCACAAGATCCGCGCCTACCGGCTACAGGAGGAGGGGCACGACACCGTCGACGCCAACCTGGAGCTCGGGCTCCCGATCGACAGCCGTGAGTACGGCATCGGCGCCCAGATGCTGGTCGACCTCGGCGTGACCACCATGCGGGTCATGACCAACAACCCCGTGAAGTACGGGGGCCTCGAGGGCTTCGGGCTCGACATCGTCGAGCGGGTGCCGCTCGAGCCGCTGGCCAACCCGGAGAACATCTCCTACCTGCGCACCAAGCGCGAGCGGATGGGTCACCTGCTGGAAGGGCTCGATGAGCTCGACTGACGAGGCCGCCCTCCCCGAGGGCGCCGTCGCCGAGCTGGCGCGCGCCGTCGGCGTCCAGCTGGTGGGGGAGACCGACGGCACCGGGCTGCAGATCGCCATTGCGGCCGCCCGCTTCAACGGCGGGATCACCCGGCGCCTGATCGACGGCGCGCTCGACGGTCTGGCCGCCTGCTCGGTCGAGCGCGCCAACGTGTCGCTGGCCTGGGTGCCCGGGGCTTTCGAGCTCCCGCTGCTCGCCCAGTACTTCGCCAACTCCGGGACCGTGCACGCCGTGGTGTGCCTGGGTGCCGTCATCCGCGGCGAGACCGGCCACTACGACTTCGTGGCCGGGCAGTGCGCGGCCGGGATCCAACGGGTCCAGCTCGACACCGGCCTGCCCGTCGTCTTCGGGGTCTTGACCACCGAGAACCTCGAGCAGGCGCTCGAGCGCTCGCGGCCCGACGAGACCAACCGCGGCCGCGACGCCGCGTTCACCGCGGTCGAGATGGTGCGGCTGCTGGCCGCCGATTCTCCGCTGGCCCGCCTGGGCGGCTGACCCGACCATGCTCCGCTTGGTGATCCCCAAGGGCTCGCTCGAGGCCGCCACCCTCCAGCTGTTCGCGGAGGCGGATCTGGCGGTCCAGCGCTCGTCTGAGGTCGACTACCGGGCCGTCATCGACGACGCGCGGATCGACGAGGTGCGCATCCTGCGGCCCCAGGAGATCCCCGTCTACGTGGCCGCCGGGTTGTTCGACCTCGGGATCGCCGGCCACGACTGGGTGGCGGAGCGGTCGGCCGACGTCGTCACGCTGGGCGAGCTCGGCTACTCCAAGTCGAGCGGCCACCCGGTGCGGATCGTGGTGGCGGTGGCCGCCGACTCGCCGATCCAGTCGCTGGCCGACTTCACCCGCTGGGACCGACCGGTGCGCGTATCGACCGAGTACCTCGAGATCACGCGGCGCGCGTTCGGCGAGCAGGGCATCAAGGCGGACATCTCCTTCTCCTACGGTGCGACCGAGGCCAAGGTGCCCGACATCGCCGACTGCGTGGTGGACCTGACCGAGACGGGCCGCGCGCTGCGCGCCGCCGGCCTGCGCATCGTCGACACGCTGCTCGAGTCGCGCACCGAGCTCATCGCCAACCCGGCGTCGGCGGCCGATCCGATGAAGCGCCGGGCGATGGACCAGGTGCTGGTGCTGCTCCAGGGGACCCTCGAAGCGCGCGGCAAGGTGCTGGTCAAGCTGAACGTGTCCGAGGACCGGCTGGCGGCGGTCCTGGGTGGGCTGCCCAGCCTGCGCTCGCCCACGATCTCGGAGCTGGCCGGCGGGGGCTACGCGGTCGAGACGGTGGTGCAGAAGAACGAGATCAACCGGCTCATCCCGGCCCTCAAGGAACAGGGCGCGACCGACATCTTGGAGCTCGCGCTCTCCAAGATCGTCCATTGACCAAGGGGGCCGCGGGCGCGGCGGCGCGCTGGCCGTCGGTCGACGCCCGGCTGGTGACGGGCACCGTCGCGTCCTTCGACGACGCGCGCGGGGTCGGCACGGTGGCCGACGACGGGGGTGGGGAGCTGTTCTTCCACTGCAGCGAGATCGCCGACGGCAGCCGCCAGATCGAGGTGGGCCGGCCGGTGTCCTTCGTCGTCTCGCCGGGGCACCGGGGCCGGCTCGAGGCGCGCCACGTGGAGAAGCGCTGAGGCCGTCAGGACGCGGTGCCGGCCACCCCGTTGGGATGGTGGTCGCCGGCGCTCTCGGCGGCCCGGGTGGCGGCCTCCACCTGGACGAATCCGAGGCGGATCTGGGCCAGAGCCTCGCGCAGCTGGGGCTCGGTCCCGCCCAGGCGGCCGGCCAGGCCCTCGATCAGGACGCCCAGCGCGTCGATGGCCAGCCGGGCCTGCTCGAGGAGCGGCGGCCGCTGGGAGAGGTAGACGGCGGACAGCTCGAAGAGGCCGTAGCAGTGGTTGGCGACGACGATGTCGGCCGGGGTCTCGGCCAGCTGGCGCCGGAGCGCCTCGATCTCCTCGGGGTCGGGCGGGTCCGCCCGGTCCTCCGGCCCCGCTTCGTCGAACCCGCCCGGCGCGTCCGGCCGGTCGTCGGCCGCGCCGCTGCGAGCACCCGGGCGGCCGGCGGCCGAGGACGGATCCACCGGGTGTTCGCCCGACGGTGTCCAAAGGGTGCTCATGCTGGTACCCTACTCAGTTGAATGACAGGGAAAGCGGGGCAGCGTTGACGCCTCCACCTGGCCACCACATGCACCACGCCGTGCATGTGCAGCACCAAGGTGCGCCAGGTCGATGTGGGACCCACCGGACGTGTGCCGGCTGGCGCGCCGCTCTCCTCGGACAACCAGCGCGGATGGTCCGCGCCCATGACGAGAAGGGTGGTGCCGCATAGTCACCGAGGCCACCAACGAACACCGGATCAATGAACGGATTCGTGCCCGCGAGGTTCGGCTCGTCGACCCCGACGGCCAACAGCTAGGGATCAAGCCTCTGCCCGAGGCGCTCACGATCGCTCGCGGTCTCGATCTCGATCTGGTCGAGGTGGCGCCCATGGCAAACCCACCGGTGTGCCGGATCATGGACTATGGCAAGTTCAAGTTCGACGAGGCACAGCGCGCGAAGGAGTCACGGCGCAAGACTGTCCACGTCGGGATCAAGGAGATGAAGTACCGGCCGAAGATCGGTCCGGGGGACTTCGACACCAAGACCCGTCAGGTGGCCCGGTTCCTCGGCGAGGGACACAAGGTGAAGCTCACCATCATGTTCCGCGGTCGTGAGGTGTTCCATCCCGAGTTGGGCAAGCGGATTCTCGACCGCGTCGCAGAAGAGTTGGGCGATTCGGCCAAGATCGAATCCGAGCCGCGCTTGGACGGACGCAACATGGTCATGGTCCTCGCGCCGGACAAGCGGGCCCGCCAGGCGGCGGCCTCCCGGGCGGCGCGCGACGGTGGAGCGGGATCCGACGGGGTGGGCCCGACGGTGGTGACGAGCGAGGCGGTGGCCGCGGCGGCGGACGGCACGGCGGCGCAGAACGGCGACGCACCGGCCGAGGACACAGCAGTACCAGCGGCGCCCGAGACGAGAGACGAGGCCTGAGCGATGCCCAAGATGAAGACGGACCGGGGTGCGGCCAAGCGCATCAAGGTGACTGGCACGGGGCGCCTTCGTCGCCGCCAGGCCTTCAAGTCCCACATGCTGGAGAAGAAGTCCAGCGTTCGCACGCGGCGTCTCAGCCGCGAGGCGGACATTGCCAAGGCCGACGAGCGGCAGGTCCGCCGCCTCCTCGGCCTCTAGCGCCCCCGCCGGCGGCGGTCAGCCGGCCTACGGTCCCGGGCGCCGCCCGGGCACCGACGCAGGCATCCGACCCGCCCGCACGACTCGAAAGGGAGGACCCAGATGGCGAGAGTGAAGCGCTCCGTCCACGGCCGCAAGCACCACCGCGCCGTCCTCGAGCAGGCCAAGGGCTACTACGGGAACAAGAGCCGCTCCTACCGGGCAGCCAACGAGCAGCTGATGCACTCCATGCAGTACGCGTACCGGGACCGGCGCGCCCGCAAGGGGGACTTCCGCCAGCTCTGGATCCAGCGCATCAACGCCGGCGCGCGCGCGAACGGGGTGAGCTACAGCCGATTCATCGCGGGCCTGCACCGGGCCGGGGTCGGGGTGGACCGAAAGATCCTGGCCGACCTGGCCGTGAGCGACGCCGAGGCGTTCAGTGCGCTGGTCGGCGTGGCCCAGGGGGCCATGGCCGAGGGAGCGCCGACGCCGTCCGAGGCCGCCTCCTGAGCCAGGGGCTCGAGTACACCCACCAGCGGGTCCGGCGCCTTCGCCGGCTGCTGGCCAAGCGCGCCACCCGCTGGACCGAGCGCGTGTTCGTGGCGGAGGGGCCCGAGTTGCTGCGCGCCGCGCTGGCGGCGGGCGCGGTGCCAGAGTCCGTCTACGTGGCTGCCGGCGCCCGCGGGCAGCGGACGGTGGCCGGGGTGGTGGCCGAGGCGGAGGCGGCCGGGAGCCGCGTGTTCGACCTCGCCCCGGGGGTGGCCGATCGGGTGGCCGACACCGTGACCGGCCAGTCGCTGTTCTCGCTCGTCTCGATGGTCGACGTCGCCCTCGGATCGCTCGACCCGGTGACGCTGGCCGTCGTCTGCGTCGACGTGCGTGACCCCGGCAACGCGGGCACGGTGCTGCGGACCGCCGACGCCGCGGGCGCCGACGTGGTGGCCTGCTGCGGCACCACGGTCGACCCGTTCAACCCCAAGACCGTGCGCTCGTCGGCCGGCTCGATCTTCGGCGTGCCCCTGGTCGTCGACCCCGACGCCGGCGCCGTGCTGGCGGCGCTGCGCGAGCGTGGCGTGCGCTGTGTGGGCACCGCGGTGCGCGACGGAGAGGACTACGCGGCCCGGGATTGGAGCGCGCCGAGCGCCCTCGTGCTCGGCAACGAGGCGGCGGGCCTCCCGCCCGCCCTCCTGGTCCAGCTCGACGGCGTGGTGCGCATCCCGTTGGCCGGCCGGGCCGAGTCGCTCAACGTCGGGGTGGCCTGCGGCGTGCTGTGCTTCGAGATCCTGCGCCAGCGGCGCGGACCGGCGACGGCTGGGGGCTCTACGATGCCCGGAATGTCGGAAACGCCCAGGCAGGACTCGGTCGAGTGACGGAGGCGGCGGGGGCCGAGACCCTGGACGCGGCCGCCCTCGAGTCGGCCGGTGCCGAGCGCCTGCGGGCCGCCCAGTCGACCGAGCAGCTGGCGGAGGCCGAGGCGGCGGTCCTCGGCAAGCGCTCGCCCCTGGCCCTCGCCCGCGCCGCGCTGGGTGCGCTCGAGCACGAGGAGCGCAAGCGCCGCGGGGGCCAGCTGAACGACGTCCGCACCCGGCTGTCCCTCCTGGCCGAGGAGCGGCGGGCCGAGCTGGCCGGACTCGAGCGGCGTCGCGACCTCGAGGCAGACCGGCTCGACCTGAGCGAGGTGGTGCTGGCGTCGGTCACCGCGCCGGTCGAGCGGGGCCACATGCACCTCGTCACGCGCACCCGGGACGCGCTGGAGGACGTCTTCGTCGGCATGGGATTCAGCGTGGCCGAGGGACCAGAGGCCGAGACCGACTGGTACAACTTCGAGGCCCTCAACATCCCGCCCGCCCATCCGGCGCGCACGATGTACGACAGCTTCTACCTCCAGCTGGGCGAGCCCGAGACCGTCGTGCTGCGGACCCACACCTCGCCGGTGCAGATCCGGCTCATGGAGTCGGCCGTGGCCGAGGGCTCCCTCCCCATCCACGCGGTGATGCCCGGACGGTGCTTCCGGCGGGACACCCCCGACGCCCGCCACCTCCCGGTGTTCCACCAGATCGAGGGGTTGGTGGTCGATAGGGGCATCACGTTCGCCGACCTGGCGGGCACCATCGAGACCTTCACCACCGCCTACTTCGGCCCCGACATCCACTCGCGGCTGCGTCCCGCCTACTTCCCCTTCACCGAGCCGTCGGCCGAGTACGAGATCACCTGCACCATCTGCCGGGGCAGCGGCTGCCGCACCTGTTCGTCGACGGGCTGGATCGAGCTCGGCGGGTGCGGCATGGTCGACCCGGCGGTGTTCACGGCGGTGGGCATCGACGCCGCATCGTGGTCAGGCTTCGCCTTCGGATTCGGGATCGACCGCTGCGCGCAGATGCGCCACGAGATCGCCGACATGCGCGCCCTGATCGAGAACGACATCCGGTTCCTCGAGCAGTTCTGAGGACCCGTGCGCACTCCGCTCTCGTGGTTGCGGGACTTCGCTCCCTTCCAAACCGACCTGGCCACCATGGCGGCGACGCTGGACGAGCTCGGGCTCGTGGTCGAGGGGATCGAACGCGTCGGCGAGGGGCTGGGCGACGTGTCGGTGGCCAGGGTGACCGAGATCGGCGCCATCGAGGGCGCCGACCGGATCCGGCGGGTGGTCGTCGATGCGGGCGATGGGGCGGTCGAGGTCGTCTGCGGGGCCTTCAACTTCGGCGAGGGCGACCTGGTGCCGCTGGTGCGGGCCGGCGCGGTGCTCCCGGGCGGCGTCGAGATCGCCCGGCGCACGATGCGCGGGGTGGTCTCCGACGGGATGCTGTGCTCGGGCCGGGAGCTCGGTCTCACCCACGACGGCGAGGGGCTGCTCATCCTGACCGACATCGACGGGGCCGTTCCGGGACAGCCGCTCACCGACGCACTCGGGATCGAGCCGGACGTCATCTTCGACATCACCGTCGAGGGGAACCGCCCCGACGCCTGGTGCATGGCGGGCATCGCCCGGGACCTGGCCGCCGCGCTGCACGTGCCCTTCTCGATGCCCGAGCCCGGCGCGGGGAGCGGGGTGGCGGGGCCGGCCGTCGAGACCCTGGCCAGTGCGGTGGTGGAGGCGCCGGAGCTGTGCCCGCGCCTCACCGTCCGCGTGGCCACCAACGTGACCGTCGGCCCGTCGCCCCGCTGGCTGGCCCGCCGGTTGCTCCTGGCGGGCATGCGGCCCATCAACAACGTGGTGGACGCCTCCAACTACGTCATGCTCGAACTGGGCCAACCCACCCACCCCTACGACCTCGACCGGCTGGGCGGCGCCGGGTTGCGGATCCGGCGGGCCCGGCGCGGGGAGCTGCTGACAACACTCGACGGCGTGCGCCGGACGCTCGGCGTCCCAGGGACCGGACTCGGCGAGACCGGGGAGGACTGCGTGATCTGCGACGCCGACGACACGGTCGTCGGAGTGGCGGGGATCATGGGTGGCGAGTCCTCCGAGATCTCGCCGGCCACCCGGCGCGTGCTCCTCGAAGCTGCGTACTTCTCGCCGATGGCGATCGCGCGGACCGGGAAGCGCCTACGCCTGCGCACGGAAGCATCGGCCCGCTTCGAGCGCGGGTGCGACCCGTGGGGGATCGATCGCGCCACCGACCGGTTCTTCGCGCTGCTCTCTTCGAGCTCGCCGTCCCTGTCGGTGGCCGCCGGGACCCTCGACGTGCGCGGGGAGGTCCCCCGGCCGGTGGTGGTCCCAGTGGCGGTGGGTGCGGTGAACGCCTTGCTCGGCACCGCGCTCTCGAGCGAGCAGGTCACCGCCCTGCTCGAGCCCCTCGGCTTCGCCTGCACACCGGCGGGGGAAACGGGGGAGAGCGACCTGCTCACGGTCGCCGTCCCGACCAACCGGCCCGACATCAGACCGGCGCCCGAGGGGGTGGCGGACGTGGCCGAGGAGGTCGCGCGGACCTTCGGGTATTCGCGCATCGACCGGCACCAACCGACCTGGCCCGAACCCGGTGGGCTCTCGGACCGCCAGCGGGACCGGCGCCTGGTGCGCCAGGTGCTCTTCGGGTTGGGCGCGTCCGAGGCCTGGACACCCTCGTTCGTGGCCGACGAGGACCACCGCCGGATCGGCCTGGGCGGCCCCGCCGTCGAGGTGACCAACCCCTTGGTGACCGCGGAGCGGTTCTTGCGTCGCGCCCAGCTGCCGGGCCTCCTGCGCGCCCTCGCCTACAACGCGGACCGGCGCCAGGGCGCCATCTCGCTGTTCGAGATCGGCACCGTGTTCTCGATGCCCGACGACAGCTCGGCCACGGCCACCGAGCGCGCCGGCGCGGGCGGCGCGCGTGGGGTGCGCCTGCCGGTCGAGCGTGAGCTGCTCTCGGCGGTCTTCGGCGACGAGAGCTCCGATGCCCGGCACGCCGTGGCCGCCTGGCACGTGCTGCGCGAGACCCTCGGGCTCGTCGGGGTGCGCGCGGCGCAAGGGGAGGGACCGGCCGGGGCGGGTCTGCACCCCAGCCGCTCGGCGCAGCTGGTGGAGGGTTCCGCCGCGACCCCGCTCGGCACGCTCGGTGAGGTCGATCCGTCGGTCGTGGCCTCCTTCGGGCTGGGCGAGCGCCGGGTCGGCTGGTTGGAGGTGGACCTCGGGCGGCTCCTCGACCGAAGCGTCGTCTCGCGCCGCTCCGAACTGTCGCGCCCGGTCAGCCGCTACCCCTCGTCGGACATCGACCTGGCGCTTGTCGTCCGAGACGAGGTCCCGGCCGACCGGGTGGCCGAGGAGCTGGCGCGCGCCGGTGGCGACCTGCTCGAATCTGTCACGCTCTTCGACGTGTTCCGGGGCGCGAGCGTGCCCGAGGGGAGCCGGAGCCTCGCGTTCCGGTTGCGCTTCGGTGCGCTGGACCGCACGTTGACCGACGGGGAGGTGGGCGAGCTTCGACGGGCCTGCGTGGATGCGGTGCTGCAGGCCGTGGGAGCCACGCTGCGCTAGGGGGAAGGACAAGGGGGACGTGGGGGGGTTGTCTCGGCGGGGGCTGTGGGTCGCGGTGCTGGCGCTGCTCGCGCTCGCGCCCGGCTCGGTCGGAGGGGCGAGCGCGGTGCGCGCGAAGCCGGCGACGGTCGGCGAGCGGATCGCGAGACCGCTCGAATCGGTCCAGCTGCCCGCCCCCGCCCTCCTCGTGACCCACGGCGGCGACGTCGCCGACCCATTCGTCCTGCGGGTGGGTAATCAGCTCCTGCTCTTCTCCTCGCAGGCCAGCTTCTTCGGGGAGAACGTGCCGCTCCGGGTGTCGGGGTCGCTGACCGAGTGGCGGGGGCCACCGATCGACGCCCTTCCGGTCCTCCCGGCCTGGGCCGACGACGGCTTCACCTGGGGTCCCGACGTGCGCCGCGTCGGGGCCCGCTACGTGCTGTGGTTCAGCGCGCCGCTGCGTTCCTCGGGCGCCGCCCTCACCAAGTGCATCGGCGAGGCCGTCTCCCGTTCGCCCTACGGCCCCTACCGGGCCGGCGCCGCGCCGCTCGTCTGCCAGCTCGACCACTACGGCTCGATCGATCCGCGCAGCTTCATGGACCGACGGGGCCGGCTGTGGCTCAGCTGGAAGTCCGACGACAACGCCGACCTGAACGGCCCGGGCCACTCCTCCATCTACGTGCAGCGCCTGTCGCGGAGCGGCATCAGCCTGCTCGGGTCGCCGGTGCAGCTGCTCACGGCCGACGAGCCCTGGGAGGGGCGCATCGTGGAGGCGCCCGACATGGTCTACGCGGCCGACCACTACTGGCTGTTCTATTCGGGCAACTGGTTCAACCAGCCCGACTACGGCATCGGGGTCGCCGAGTGCGTCTCGCCGACGGGCCCCTGCGTGAAACCGATGGTCGGACCGTGGCTGGGCTCCAACGCCCAGGGGTCCGGTCCAGGGGAGGAGTCGGTCTTCACCGACCCCCAGGGCGCCTGGCTCCTCTACGCCCCGCACGCGGTCGACTACCAGGCGTCGACGCCGCGGCCGGTGGCGCTGATGCACATGGCCTTCGACCAGTTCGGGCCCTACGCGCTGGCGCCGACCACGCTGATCGTGCGGCACCCGCCGCCCCGCCGCCGCCCGATCCTGATCCAGACGCCCGGGCTCGGGCCGATTCAGGGGTCGCCGGCGATCCGGGTCACCAGCAGCGGCCTCCAGGAGAATGGATAGCCGGCCCGGCCCGGACGAGGGCCGCGCGGAGCGCGAGGAGCGCGCGGAGTGGGGCGAGCGTTCGCGTGGCGAGCCGCGTTGGCCCGCCTCGATCGCCGTGCTGATCGCCATCGGCCTCCAGGTCGTCCTTCCCGAGCGCATCGTCTTGGGGCCGCGCTGGCTGCTGCCCACTCTCGAGGGCGCGCTCGGCCTGGCGCTGCTCGTGACCAGCCCGAGGCGGCGCGGGCGCGAGTCGAACCGGCTGCGTGCCGTGTCGATCGGGCTCATCGCGCTGATCAACGCCGCCAACCTGGTGTCCCTCGGCTACCTGGTGAACGACCTCCTCTTCCCGAGGAGCACCGCCGTTTCCGGGCGCGTCCTCGTGTACGCGTCGGTGCCCATCTGGCTGACCAACATGATCGTGTTCGCGCTCTGGTACTGGGAACTGGACCGGGGCGGGCCGGCGCTCCGGGTCACCGAAGCGCGCCACGCACCGGATTTCCTGTTCCCCCAGATGACCGCGCCCGGAGCGGTGCGGGGCGGGTGGTCCCCCTCGTTCCTCGACTACTTCTACACGTCGTTCACGAACGTCACGGCCTTCAGCCCGACCGACACCATGCCGCTCACGGCCTGGGCCAAGAGCCTGATGATGATCCAGTCGCTCGCCTCGCTGCTCACGGTCGCGCTGGTGGTGTCGCGGGCGGTCAACATCCTGGCCTGACCGGGAGGGCCGGAGCGGTGGCCCGCGGGGTTCAGGGTGCCGCCGGCAGCACGGTGAACGGGGCACCGGTGTTCGTGCGAACCACGCGGAAGTGGCGTCGATCCAAGGTGAGCAGACGGTCCGTTCGGTAGCGATCGGCGAGGATGACCAGCGAGGCGTCCGCAACGTCGATGTCTTGATCCTGGTAGCGCTCGATCACGGTGCGAATGTCGCGAAGGTCGCCCGCCTCGATCGCCGGC
>Ga0209415_10000905_pt1 | contig 56491 bp, 54 predicted proteins | sample PeaSoiSIISIP2007_FD_187696 | JGI IMG/M metagenome (GOLD analysis project Ga0209415, IMG submission 187696) | Peat soil microbial communities from Weissenstadt, Germany - SII-SIP-2007 (SPAdes) (version 2) | ecosystem: Environmental > Terrestrial > Soil > Wetlands > Peat | place: Germany... | reverse complement strand
TGATTGGCTAATATCACCATGAAGGAGTTGCTCGAAGCGGGCGTCCACTTCGGGCATCAGACCAAGCGCTGGAATCCAAGAATGAAGGAATACATCTTTGGGGAGCGCAACGGGATCTACATCATCGACCTGCAGAAGACGCTGAAGATGTTCAAGGAAGCGTCCAAATTCGTGCAGGAACTGGCCTCGCAAGGCAAGATTGTTCTATTCGTCGGAACCAAGCGCCAGGCCCAGGATGCCATCGCCGAAGAGGCGACACGCTGCGGCATGTTCTACGTCAACCAGCGCTGGCTGGGCGGCCTGCTCACCAACTGGGTGACGGTGCAGAAGTCGGTGAAGCGGCTGAAAGAACTCGACGAGATGGCCACGGACGGCCGCTACGAGCTGCTGCCCAAGAAAGAAGTCATCAAGCTCGAACGCGAGCGCAAGCATTTGCAGGCCAATTTGGCCGGCATCAAGAACATGAGCCGCCTGCCCGACGCCATCTTTGTGATCGACTCAAACAAGGAGCAGATTGCGGTACGGGAAGCGCGCAAACTCGGCATTCCGGTGGTCGCCGTGGTCGATACCAACTGCGATCCCAGCGAAGTGGATTTCGTAATTCCCGGCAACGACGACGCGCTGCGCGCGATTCGCTTATTCGCTTCCAAGATTGCCGATTCGGCGGCGGAAGGCTCGTTGCTGATGAGCGACAAGCAGGCCGCCGATCTAGCCGCTGCGGTGTACGCTGAGCCGGCCGCGACCGCGCCGGGTGAGGAAGCCTCGGAAGCGGTGACCGCGGATGTTGCGGGAGAGGCGGGAGCGGAAGACATCAGCATGGAAGATGTTCTGGGAGGCGACGCGCGCAAGCAGCCCGCAGCTGCCCCGGAGCCCGAAGCTGATATTCCCCAAGTCGAAACTCGCAGTTTCTGAAGCGGCAAAGCCTGTAGAGAGCTTGCTACGTTCTAGAAAGCAAGACTCAGAAATTCCGGCCTCCGCCCCTGAGGGCAAGTTAAGACCCGCGCGGGTCGTCGGCGCGGGTCAAGTTTTGTAGAGACGTAGCTTGCTACGTCTTGCTTGATCGAAAGGTCGAAATTGTCATTCCGAGGAGCGCAACGATGAGGAATCTGTTGTTTGCCGGCCGCCGGGAAGAAACAGATTTCGCGCTGCGCTCGAAATGACAAAAGCAGTGGAATGGCCGCAAACAGAGACCTAGCAAGCTAGGTCTCCACAGAAAAGGTTTATTAGCAATGGGTGCCACTACCGTGAATATTTCCGCCGCACAAGTGAAAGAGCTTCGGGAGAAAACCGGAGCGCCGATGATGGACTGCAAACAAGCGCTCACCGAAGCCAAGGGCGACATAGAGCAGGCGGTTGTCGTTCTGCGTAAGAAGGGCGTTTCGGTAGCGGCCAAGAAAGCCACGCGCACGACCAGCGAAGGCGCGGTTGAAAGCTACATCCATGCCGGCGGCAAGATTGGCGTGCTGGTAGAAGTGAACTGCGAGAGCGATTTCGTCGCCCGCACCGACGACTTCAAGGAACTGGTGCACGACATCGCCATGCACATTGCGGCCAGCGATCCGAAGTTCGTGCGCAAAGAGGACGTGACGCCGGAGGCCTTCGCTCGCGAGAAGGAGATTTACATCGCGCAGGCCATGGCCAGCGGAAAGCCGCAGAATATCGCGGAAAAGATGGTGGCGGGCAAGATGGAAAAGTTCTACGAGGAAGTCTGCCTGTTGGAGCAGCCCTTCATCAAGGATCAGACAATCTCCATCGCGCAACTGATTGCCGCAAAAATTGGCAAGCTGGGCGAGAACATCGCGGTGCGCCGCTTTGCCCGCTTCAAGGTGGGTGATGCGGGCGCGACCATCGCGTTTACGACCACCAAGCCTGACGAAGGCGAGGCAGCTGCGCCGGTTGCAAAATAGCTGGGAGTCAGGGCTGCTTCGGCAACCCCTTTTGATTGCGGTAACAAGCCACATGACACGTCCGGCCTTCAAACGCATTCTGCTCAAGCTGTCCGGTGAGGCCTTGGCGGCCGATCAGGGTTTCGGCGTCGATCCCCTGCGAATCCACGAAATTGCGGCCGAATTGGCGGATGTGAAGTCGCTGGGCATTGACATCGCCATCGTCGTCGGCGGCGGAAACTTCTTTCGCGGCGTGGCCGAACAGGCCAAGGAAATGGACCGCGTCTCCGCTGACCAGATGGGCATGCTGGCAACGGTGATCAACGCGCTGGCTCTGCAGGATGCCCTGGAAAAACAAAACGTTTTCACCCGCGTGATGTCCGCGATTGAGATGAATCAGGTTTGCGAGCCGTTCATCCGCCGGCGCGCCATACGCCACTTGGAAAAAGGGCGAGTGGTGATCTTCGCCGGCGGCACCGGGAATCCCTACTTCTCGACCGATACCGCCGCATCGCTGCGGGCTATGGAAATCAAAGCCGACGTCATCCTGAAAGCCACCAAGGTCGACGGCATCTACGATGCCGACCCCATGCTGGTGAAAGACGCCAAGAAATTCGCCGAGATCAGCTATATGGAAGTCTTAAAGCAAGGGCTCCGGGTGATGGATGCGACCGCGATTTCCTTGTGCAAGGAAAACAATCTTCCTATTATCATCTTCAATCTGAATCACCGGGGCAATATTCGCAAGGTGGTAAGCGGAGAGAAGGTTGGGTCCCTGGTCAGCGTGTAGAAACCATTGACTCCCATGTCAGCGAAAACCGAGCCATGCTCCGGGTGCGGCGCCTTGCTCGTGGGCGGCACTGCGGGTTGCCAGTCCATCATGGACGACTTCCTCGCCCGTGACTTCAGCGACATCGGATACTTTCGCCTGCACCGGATGATGGTGGATACTTATTGCCTTCAGCATCCGGACCGCGGATGTGTGTCCGCCAAGTCTTTTGTGGCGCACTTCACCGGTCTGTGTTGGGCGCTGGAACATGCTGGGAACCGGGCGGTTGGTAGTGAGCGCTTAAGGCGCTGGCTGGGCGGTGCGATTGATCTGGAAAAACCAGAAGTCCCCGCATACCGCGGAAAGATTACGGTTGTGGACGTCGCCCAGGCCGCCGGCGCTGTCGCTTATGCGAAGGCAGTCGAAGACTGGGCGCGTTGCACGTGGGAGGCATATTCATCGCTGCACTCGCTTGCCCACAAATGGATTGAGCAAGCACTCCAAAACAAGCGCCCGTGAGCGGCCAGTGCGCCAGCGGGAGACAAAGTTGGGTTTATAATGCAGCGTTTTGCACTTCATTTGTTCTGGAGCAAACGATGACGCAAGCTACGATGGCCGCGATTCCTGGCCTCAAAGAAACTTACGTTCAACTGAAAACCCGCATGGACAAAGCCGTCGAGGATTTCCGCAAAGCGATGGCCTCCACGCGCACCGGACGGGCCTCGGTTCATATGTTGGATACGGTGAGCGTCGACTACTATGGCTCGCAGATGCCGCTGAATCAGATTGCGCAAGTGCACGCGCCGGAGCCGCAGCTCATCACCGTGCAGCCGTTTGACCCCAGTTCACTGGCGGCGATTGAGAAGGCCATCCGCACCGGGGACTTGGGACTCAATCCCATGAACGATGGCAAGATCATTCGTGTGCCGGTGCCGCCGCTTACCGAAGAGCGCCGCAAGGACATGGTGAAGCACCTCCACAAAATGCTCGAGGAGCATCGCACTGCGGTGCGCAATATTCGCCGCGACGGCAACGACGCCATCAAGAAGGCGATGAAGGACAAGAAGATTACCGAAGACGAAGAGAAGCGCGCCATGGAAGAGATCCAGAAACTCACCGACAATGAGATCAAGAAGATGGAAGAGATGAGCAGCACAAAAGAAAAGGAAGTGATGGAGATTTGAAGCAAGTTTTGCTTGCCTTCCCCCACCCGTCGACTTTGCGGCCCATTGTGGCGCCCCGCAATGACAACTTAAGGCGTTGGTAACTGTTACTTTTCCGAACCCCTGCATTTCCTGCCAAAGTCCCACCCAGCGATGCTGGCAGACGTCCAAAAGTTCCGAAACTTTTCCAAATTGGGCGGGTTTTCATTGGCGTACTCAAAATCTGTAGTCCTCCGAACCTCGATCTCTGGAGTTACTCATGAAACGGACTTGGGCACTTAGTGGGTTACTAACGCTGATGATGATCGCACTGGTTGGGTGCGGCGGCGGAACGTCGAATATGCAGTCCAACGGCAACAGCCAGGGCGCGGTGTTTGTCACCGGCGAAGATGCGCCCGTTTCTTCCGTGGTCGCCTTCAACATCACCATCGACAAGATTACTCTCAACAACAGTTCGAGCACGGTAACGGCGCTTTCCACGCCGGTCGCAGTCGACTTTGGCCGGCTGGTGGGTCTGCGCTCCCTGCTTGGGTTCAACACGATTGCGCCGGGCACTTACACCAGCGCAACGGTTACGTTTGAGGGCAGCAATCCCGCACCCACGGTCAACTACGTCAATCTGACAACTACCCCGCCTTCCATCAGCTCGGCGACTGGGGTGCTGAGCACTACGACGGTCACGGTTCCCTTTCCCAATGGAAAGCCGCTGGTGGTGGCGAGCAATGGACTGGCCGGTTTGCACATGGATTTCAATCTGCGGACATCGCTGGCCACTGACGGCAGCGGCAATCTAATCATCAACAACGGGCAGATCGCGATTACTCCACAACTCGATGTGATGGCGGTTTCGGCTTCCGACGAGGAAGGCCAGATCACCGACTTCGGCGGCAACATTGTTTCGGTGAACGTGGCTGGGAACTCGTTCGTGATCCAGGGACCCTACGGCTTCCAGGAAGTGATCGACGTAAATGCCAACACCCAATACAACGGCAGCAATACTCTGAGCAGCCAGATGCCAGATGGCATTGTGGCTGTCGAAGGCACGGTGCAGGCCGATGGGAGCATCCTGGCTAGTTCGGTGGAGTTGATCACCACCGACAAGGCATTTATCTCCGGGCGAATTCTCGCCGTGAATCCGGGGCCCGTGGTCACCATGTTTGTGGGCGAGGAGATCGGCACCTCGGCGACCATCCCGGTGGATAGCGTCTACACGGTCAACCTGAGTCTGGTGAACGAATACGGCATTTGCTTCATCGACAACTGGTTCACCAATGAGCTGTTCAACTCGTCGTCTCTGGTCGTGGGCCAGCGCATCTTCGTGGGTGGGACGTACATGAGCAACGCGTTCACTCCGCGCATGGTGTCGTTGCGGCGGCAGGGCGTAATGGGATCGCTGGTGGCGAACAGCGTGAACATCGTTAGCGGCAACCAAGGCAGCTTCCAGATGCAGAACGATGCCTTGCTGAGCTATTCCGCGGGCGGCCCGTTCACCGTGGACACGGTGAATCAGACCATATTCGTGAACATCAACGGACTGGGTGGGCTGCAAGTCGCGGGCACTCCCAATTTGGAAGCGCACGGGCTGGTGCTCTACGATCCGGCCACCCAGAAGCCGGTCGTCTGGGCGCATCGGGTGAGAGTGTTGCCGTAAGAATCCGCGCCGGCCAGTTGAGCACAAGCGCCGTTTCAATGAGAATGCCCTCGTGTAAGCGAGGGCATTCTCTTTATGGCGGTGTTCGAAGATGAAGAGACGACTATCTTGCTTCTACGCCGGCGCCGGCCGCTCGCCCTTGGCAATCCCCGGTCGCCCCGGCTCCGGCTTCAGCACTTGCTGCACGCCGCCGTCATCCGACTTCGGAGGAGGAACGATCTTCGGCAGGTCCTTGCCTTCGATGATCATCTTGATCTCGTTGGCATCCAGCACTTCGCGCTCGAGCAGGGCCAGCGCGATGCGGACCAGGGTCTCCTTGTCGTCGCTGAGGATGCCCTTCGCCGTGTTGTAACCCATGCCGATCATGCGCCGGACTTCGTCGTCGATCTTGATAGCGGTCGCTTCGCTGTAGTCGCGATGCTGCGCGATTTCGCGGCCCAGAAAAATCTGCTCTTCTTTCTTGCCGAAGGTCAGGGGCCCCAGATCGCTCATGCCGAACTCGCACACCATCTTTCTCGCAAGTTCCGTAGCTCGCTCGATGTCGTTGCCCGCGCCGGTGCTCATCTGGTTCAGGAACATCTCTTCGGCAATGCGCCCGCCCATCATGATGGCGATCTCGGTTTCCAGATATTGCTTGGTATAGTTGTGCTTGTCGTCGATGGGCAACTGCATGGTGACGCCGAGAGCCATGCCGCGCGGAATGATCGTCACCTTGTGCAAAGGGTCGGAATTCGGCAGCTTGGCCGCAACCAGGGCATGACCAGCCTCGTGATACGCCGTCACCTTCTTCTCTTCTTCCGAGAGAATCAGCGACTTGCGCTCCACGCCCATGAGGACTTTGTCCTTGGCCAGTTCGAAGTCGTACATGAGCACAGCCTTGCGGTTCTGCCGCGCCGCGCTTAAGGCCGCTTCGTTCACCATGTTGGCGAGGTCGGCGCCGGAGAAGCCGGGCGTGCCGCGCGCCAGCACAGAGAGATCAACATCATCGGAAAGAGGAATCTTGCGGGTATGCACGCGCAAAATCTCTTCGCGTCCGCGCACATCCGGCCGGTTCACAACCACGCGGCGATCGAAGCGTCCGGGACGCAGCAACGCGGGATCGAGCACATCCGGCCGGTTGGTCGCGGCCATCAGGATCACCCCTTCGTTCGATTCGAACCCGTCCATTTCGACCAGCAACTGATTGAGAGTCTGCTCGCGCTCATCGTGGCCGCCACCGAGGCCCGCGCCGCGATGCCGCCCAACGGCATCAATTTCGTCGATGAAGATAATGCAGGGAGCATTCTTCTTGCCTTGCTCGAACAGATCGCGCACCCGGCTCGCACCCACGCCGACAAACATCTCGACAAAATCCGAGCCGGAAATGGAGAAGAACGGAACATTGGCTTCTCCGGCCACGGCCCGTGCCAGCAACGTCTTACCGGTTCCTGGCGGCCCCACCAGCAGTACACCCTTGGGGATGCGCCCACCCAGCTTCTGGAACTTCTGGGCTTCGCGCAGGAATTCGATAATCTCCCGCAACTCTTCCTTGGCTTCTTCGACTCCCGCCACATCCTTGAAGGTGATTTTCTTCTGCTGCATGGAGAGCAGGCGGGCCCGGCTCTTGCCAAACGACAAAGCTTTGTTGCCGCCGGTCTGCATCTGCCGGATCATGAAGAACCACAGCGCGCCCAGCAAAATCAGCGGAGCCCAGGTTCCCAGGAGCTGAATCGTCCAGCTGCCGTTCGTGTTATCGCGAATCGTGATGTTGACGTTTTTGTCGCGCAACGTCTTGATCATGTCCGGATAATTGGCGGGAACGGTCGTGTGGAACGCCGAATTATCGTTATGCCGTTTTCCCTGCACTTCCATGCCGGTGATCGTGATTTCCTTGACGTTCCCCTGGTCCACGTCCGTCATGAATTGCGAGAAGTTAACTTCTTGTACTTTTTGACCTGCGTTGGCCCCTTTGAGCAGCTCCCACAACAGGACGGCGGAAACCGCCAGGAGCAGCCAGAAGATCACGGTCTTAACTGTAGAATTCACCAGAAAGCTCCTAAGAAAAACAGCCTGCCTCCCCGTCGCGCGATGAGGAAAGCGGGTTCACCAAGTTAGATGTTATTTTGCGGACTTTGGATCGACGAAATCCGCAGCTCCTTATTCTAACCGTTCCGCAAGGGAAAAGGGCGGGCTTCTTCCCATAACCTAAGTCATGCCCAGAGTGGGACTTGCGACAGCCAGATAGGGAAGATTGCGGTTGGTCTGCTGCGGCGATCCCAGCCCATAGCCGACCAAAAACGCCTCATCCACCAGGAATCCGAAGTAGTCGGGCTGCAACTGCACCCGCCGCGCCGCCTGCCGGTCGAGCAGGGTGGCCAGCTTAACCGAAGCGGCTCCCCGCGAACGCAGATCGCTCATCAGGAACTCGGTGGTCACGCCCGAGTGCACCAAGCCTTCGAGCAGCAGTACGTGCTGGCCGCGGATATCCGATCCGTGACTGAAAAATATCTCCAAAATGTCGCCGTGACTGTACCGTGGCTTGATGAACTGGCAGATGACTGGCACGTCCATCGCCCGCACCAGGTCCGCCGTAAACACGAATGCATTCTCCAGCAAGGCTAGCACGTGGACGGTGCGCCCGCGGTAGTCGTCGGAAATCTGCCGACCCATCTCCCGCACCCGCTTCTGAATCTGTTCGGCGGGGAGCAAGGTGCGTAGCTTGGAATCACCCGAGGCAGCGCTCATGAATATTGAGACTCCTCCATTGGCCGGCTTTCCCGGATCAACAAAGCCTCTCTTGATCCGCGCTTGGGCCGCAAATGCGCGGGCGGGCGAAGGCCCCGCACCCACACGATTTCGCTTCCACTTGCCACTACCGGCCAAAGCTTCTTATTCTCGCCCGTCACATGCCGATCCTGCAAAAGCTCCTTGATCTTGCAAGGACTCTTCGTGTGTGCCGGCCAGAAACGATCTCCCGGTTGCCAGTTGCGAACGCAAAGGCCCTTCTCGGTCAAGCCGGTGTCCAGCAATTCCTCTTTGTCCTCGGTGTTTGCGCTCCTCGGAATGATCAATGCTTCCAACACGACGTTCGCCTCCCACACCGTAACCGTCCCGGGCACGGGGAATTCGTAGGCGTAGTCGGTAGGGATGCGTTCTCTTTGGTCGGGCGTCAGGAATTGTAGTTCTTTGCCTCGACGAACGGCCGTCCAGCCGTAGGGAAGCCTTAACTCTTTGCCTTCCTTCGATTCGTCTCCAACGAGTTGCAAAATGGCTTCCACGTGTCTGAACTCCAGCGGCATGAAAGCATTTTCGAAAAACTGCAGAATCCGCCGTTGGACGCTGACGGGCTGCGCCAATAGCTTCTCCAAGTCGAGAGCCACGTTCATTAGCCAAGGACCGGGTTCCTTTACTTTCTCCAGCACCTTTGCATCCGGCACAACGGCTGGGGAAACGGGCGGAGCAAATCCCATATAGACTCCGTGCGCCCATTCCGGCGTGGACAAGCGCATCATGGGGCCGATCAGCTTGTTGCTCTCCTTCCGCCAGGCTTTCTCGTCTTCTCGTGCGATTTCGCCGAACTCGGAGAAGCGTTCCGCAATCGCGGGATTGAATTCGCGTTCCAAAAGAGGCATCAGTATATGCCGGACTCGGTTGCGGGTGTACTTTACATCGGCGTTGGTCGAATCCTCGCGCCATGCCTGGGCCAGCCCAGCAAGATAGCGCTGCAGCTCGCGGCGGCGAACCCCCAGCATGGGCCTGACAATCGTGCCGCAGACTTCTTCGCCTGCATTCTTGACGATTATTTCAGGATGAATACCGCCCAGTCCGCGCATCCCGGTTCCGCGGATGAGGCGCATCAGCACCGTCTCGGCCTGATCATCCAGCGTGTGCGCGGTAGCAATTCTGTCCAGACTCGTTTCTGCGAGCAGGCGCTCGAAATACGCGTAGCGCATCTCTCGCGCGGCGGTTTCCAGGCTCAGGCGTTTCTTAGCTGCGTATTCCGCAACATTCCCGCTGTCGCAGGTCAGCTCCAGCTTGTGTTTCGCAGCAAGTTCCGCTGCGAATTGCTGGTCCGCGTCGGACTCCGCTCCGCGCAGCTTATGATCGAAATGGACTACCGAGAGGACAGCCCCAAGCTCCCGCTGCAACTCGAGCATCACCCGCAGAAGTGCGACGGAATCCGCACCGCCTGACACGGCCACGCCAACGCGATCTCCAGCGTTGAGAAGTCGTTGCTTCCGGACATACTCAAGGACAGCCTGCGCCAGCGTTTTCACAGCTCCATGTTAACTGTTTCGTCATCCTGAGCGAAGAAGATCGTTTCGCGCAGCCAAAGGATCTCCCGTAGTCGGCAGTGTGCCATGTTGGCATCCCTCCAAAAAGAACCGGGCCAATGATTCACAATGAATCACCGGCCCTTAATTCCTGTGTTTCTCTGTGTTTGAGTTTTAGCCTTAAGCAGCCACTTTCCGGCGCGCTTCAATCCCATCGAGCGCCCGCCAAAGCGCCTTCGCGGCGCTCTCTCCGGCCGCCAGCGCCTTCTCAGCCGCCGCCGGATTCGCCGCCACCCGCTTGCCCAACTGCGTCCGCCAGACCTGGGAATGGAGAAGGTCGGCCGTGGTGTGCAGGGTGAAATAGCCGCAGGACTTCTCATCTGCGCCGTAGGTTTCGCGCAGTCCCCGCGCCTTCTCCGCCGCTATGCGCGGCACCTGGGATTCATAGGCATAGAAAGCCGCCAGCGCTTCTTCCGCCGTGCCGTCGCTGGCGACGCCGTGGAAAAACTTCATCAGCTCCTTGACCTCGGCCACGGGCGCGTGCGCGAACATCTCGCGGCGCCCACCCATACCTTCGACGAAGTCCAGCCACAGCTCGGCGTGCGGCTTTTCCGGCTCGCCGAACGCATCCTCCGCGCCTTTTTCGTCGCAGAGATTGGCTAACACCGCCCGGCGCAATTCGCCATCGTCGAGCCGGATGCCCAATTCCGCCAGGTAGCTAGGGAAAGCCTCGACGTGATAGTAGTAATCCTGCGCGTACTCCCGCAGATCCTCGCGGCTCAGCTCCCCCGCGCTCCACGCCTTATAGAACGGGTGGCAAAGCAGGTCATGCTTGGCAATGCGGGCATCCAACTGCTCGAAAAATTCCTTGGTCGTCATACGAGAGCCTCCTAAAAACGAACCAACACTATAAGGGCAGGAGAACGTTGTGACAAGATGGCGTCCAGGCTCCTTCACCGGGAGACGCTACCAGTCCGCCGCAATCGCACGAATCCTTCATAGACTTTCGCTGCCCGGGCGTCTGTGAGCCCACGCACACGACCGGCTGTAACTTGCTAAAATAAGAGGAAATTCCCGCTTTCTGGAAGCCTGGGACTTAGCCCGCCAATGCCGTCATTCACCGAACATTTCGACGTCGTCGTAGTCGGCGCGGGCCACGCCGGCTGCGAGGCCGCCATGGCTGCGGCCCGCATGGGCCTGAAGACCGCGCTCTACACGCTGAACGTCGACCTAATCGCGCAAATGTCCTGCAACCCGGCGGTGGGCGGCATTGCCAAGGGCCATCTTGTTCGCGAGGTTGATGCCTTGGGCGGCATCATGGGCGAGATCACCGACTCTGTCGGCATCCAATTTCGCCTGCTCAACACTTCCCGTGGCCCCGCCGTCTGGTCCCCGCGCGCCCAATGCGACAAGCAGGCCTACCGCCTGAAGATGCGCGAAGTCCTGGAATCGCAGCCCAATCTGAAGATTAAGCAGGCCGAAGTGGCGGATCTCATTGTGGAGAGCACCCAGCATTCAGCATTCAGCACTTCGCTGAACCTTTGTCATCCTGAGCGAAGTGAGGCGCAGCCGAACGAAGTCGAAGGACCTGCATTTTCTTCTACCCAGCCAGACCGCATTATCCGCGGCATCCGCCTGCGCGACGGCCGCACCGTCGGCGCCCAAGCCGTCATCATCACGACGGGTACATTCCTCAACGGACTCATCCATTGTGGCGAGCAGCAGTATCCTGCCGGCCGTTCCGGCGAACCCAACGCCGTTCTGCTAGGCGAAGCCCTGAAGAAGCTCGGGCTGCGCAACTGTCGCCTAAAGACCGGCACTCCGCCGCGCCTCGATGGCCGCACCATCGACTGGTCGCGCTTTGAAGAACAACCTGGCGATACCGATCCCACGCCATTCAGCTTCCGCACCAAGCGGGTTGTTCATCACGACTCGCAGATTCATTGCTACATCGCCTGGACTACTGCAGAAACCCAGCGCATCATCCGCGAAAACGTGCATCGTTCCCCGATGTACAGCGGCCAGATCAAGTCCATAGGCCCGCGTTATTGCCCGTCGATCGAGGACAAGATCGTCAAATTTCCCGACAAGATTGTGCATCAGCTCTTCCTCGAGCCCGAGGGCCTGAACACGCACGAAATCTACGTCAACGGGATGAGCACGTCGCTTCCAGTCGAGGTGCAGCTGGAGATTCTCAAATCCATCCCGGGACTGGAAACCGCCGACATGCTGCGGCCAGGCTATGCCATCGAATACGATTCGATCGATCCCACCGAACTGGAGCGCACGCTCGAAACCAAGAAGATTGCCCACCTGTTCTTGGCTGGGCAAATCAACGGGACGTCTGGATACGAGGAAGCCGCCTGCCAAGGCATAATGGCCGGCATCAACGCCGCGCTCCAGGTAAAGCGGAAGGCGCCGCTCATCCTCGATCGCACCGAGGCCTACACCGCCATCCTGATCGACGACCTGATCTCCAAGGGCACTAACGAGCCTTATCGAATGTTCACCTCGCGGGCCGAATTCCGCCTCCACCTGCGCATCGACAACGCCGACCGCCGGCTGACTCCGCACGGCCGCCGCGTAGGTTTGATCTCCGATTCGGCTTGGACCGACTTCCAAGCCAAGCAATCGCGGTTGGAATCGCTGAAGCTATTGCTGGAAAAGACAAAGCTGACGTCAGAAATGGCGCGGAAAATTGTCCCTGCGGAAGTCTGTCATCCTGAGCGAAGTGAGGCGCAGCCGAACGCAGTCGAAGGACCAGCATTCCCTGACCTAACCGCTGCTCTCGGCCAGCCGCTGTCCCAACTCCTCAAGCGCCCCGAAATCACGATTGAGCATCTAGTGCCGATCCTGCGCGAACTAACGCCCGCTTTCTTCCAAAAAGATGAACTCCGCGAAAACCCACGTGCTTCCGTGGCCGCTCTTTCTTCTTCTGCGCGCAACGAACTCAAATCCGTGGAAACCGAAATCAAATACGCCGGCTATCTCCAGCAGCAGCAAAAGGCCATCGACCGCCTGAAAAAGGCCGAACAGCGCCGCATCCCGGACTGGTTCGACTATCGCTCCGTAAGCGGTCTTTCCCGCGAGATGCAGGAAAAGCTAATCAAAATCCGCCCCCACACTCTGGCCCATGCCTCGAACATCCCCGGGGTCACGCCAGCGGCGGTTTCGCTGGTCAATGTCTTCATCGAAATACAATCCCGCAGGCGCGAACAAGCAACAGTGCTCTAGCCCCTGTGCTCCCCTTCGGTATGCCCACTGTGTTTAGAATTGGGTGTGATCTGCTATGCAACCCTGCCGAGCCCGATCGGCGCGCTGATCCTAGCCAAGGATGACAATGGCCTGCGCGAAATCAGATTCGTCGCAGGACGCCATCCCACTCAACCAAATTCCGAATGGCAAGAAGATCCAGCGTCACTCCAGGAACCCATCCGCCAACTCCGTGCCTACTTCGCCGGAGAGCTGGAGACCTTCACCCTGCCGCTAGCTCCTCGAGGAACGGCATTCCAGCTCAAAATCTGGAAACTTCTATGCGACATCCCGTATGGTGAGACCATCTCTTACGGCGAACTCGCTCGCCGGGCCAGCAATCCTAACGCCTCCCGCGCCGTCGGCCTGGCCAATGGAGCAAATCCCATCCCGATTATCATTCCCTGCCACCGCGTCATCGGCAGCAACGGCAAGCTCACCGGCTACGGCGGGGGCCTGCCCATCAAAGAAAGGCTGCTCGCCCTAGAACGCCGTCAGTTGCGCCTGCTATGGAACCTTCATTACCCGGCCTGACATCCCACCGAGCCTTCGGTTACCATAGAAAGCGCCAAAATTGCGCATCTAACATTTATATGAAGACACTTTCTCTGACATTGCTTCTGCTGCTGACTTCCGCAGGGTTCGCCCAAGACGCCGCCTCGGCCCTCCGCGCTCCCAAAGGCAGTTCCGTCGCCATTGTGGTCTTTGAGGACCTGCAATGCCCCATGTGCCGCCGCGACGCTCCGCTGGTGGCGCAAGCGGCCCGCGTCTATAAAATCCCCCTCATCCGCCACGATTTCCCGCTGCCCATGCACAACTGGTCCTACCAGGCGGCGATTTTCGCCCGCTATTTCGACACCCAGTCCAAGCAGATGGGCAATGATTACCGCGACTACATTTTTGACCACCAATTGGAAATCTTTCCCGGCAACCTGCGCGACTTCACCGAAAAGTTCGCGGCCAGCCACAAAGTCGATCTGCCTTTTGCCGTCGATCCGCAGGGCAAGCTGGCGGATGAAGTGAATGCCGACAAGAACCTCGGCCTGCGCATCGGCATCAACCGCACGCCGACCATCTACGTGGTTAGCGCCAGCAAGCCTTATGTCGAAGTGACCGACGTCAGCCAGCTCTATCAGACAATCGACGCCGCGAAATAAAGTGGCCCGATTGATGTTCGCGCGTGCGTGGAGGCACCTATGGCTCTCAGCTTCGCCAAAGACATCCGCCCGCTGTTTCGCGATTCCCCCGACATCGACACCATGAAGGACTTCGGCATGGATCTCTCCGCCTACGCGGACGTGAAGGCACAAGCCGAAAGCATTTACGAACGCGTGCTCGATGGCAGCATGCCCTGCGACGAACCTTGGCCCAAAGACCGCATCGCGCTCTTCAAGAAGTGGATGGAAGAGGGCATGGCGCCGTAGGAGCTGGCGGTCCTCGAGCAGCGCGTCTCAAAATTCTGCATCGCTCTATCTGCTAACATGGTCGGCCATTGACATGCCCGACTCGGACGCCATGCTTGGGCAAACCATCTCCCACTACCGCGTTACGCGGAAACTGGGCGGCGGCGGCATGGGCGTGGTCTATCAGGCCGAGGACGTTAATCTCGGCCGCTTCGTCGCGCTGAAATTTCTGCCGGACGATGTCGCTCATGACCAGCAGTCGTTCGAGCGCTTTCGCCGCGAAGCACGCGCGGCTTCGGCGATTAATCACCCCAACATCTGCACCATTCACGAGATCGGCGAGCATGAAGGCCATCCCTTTATCGTGATGGAGTACCTGGAAGGCAAGACCCTTAAGCAGACCATCTGCAACCGGCCGCTTGCTACCGAACTCGTGCTCGACCTCGGCGTGGAAATCGCCGATGCCCTCGACGCGGCGCATGCCAAGGGCATCATTCATCGCGACATTAAGCCAGCCAATATTTTTGTCACGGCACGTGGCCACGCCAAGATTCTTGACTTCGGCCTGGCCAAGCTGAGCCCGTTGGCCGGCGGGGAATCCGGAGACGGCTCTGGCCACACGCGCACCATGAGCATGCCGGAGGAGCATCTCACCAGCCCGGGCAGCACTATGGGCACAGTGGCGTACATGTCGCCCGAGCAGGCGTTGGGCAAGGAACTGGACGCCCGCTCCGATCTGTTCTCTTTCGGCGTGGTGCTCTACGAGACGGCGACCGGCCTTCTGCCCTTTCGGGGCGATACCTCCGCCGCCATCTTTGACTCCATTCTCAATCGCACTCCGACCCTGCCAGTCCGCCTGAATCCCGATCTCCCTCCCGAGCTTGAGCGCATCATCAACAAGGCTCTCGAAAAAGACCGCGAAGTTCGCTGCCAAAGCGCCGCCGAAATTCGCGCCGACCTGAAGCGCCTGAAGCGCGACAGCAGTTCCGGGCGGACGGGTGCGATTCATGAATCGCCCGCCGGCGGCATGCCGCAGGTTTCCCCAGCCCTATCCTTTGACCACCGCACGGCGCCGACCGCACCGCCTCAGTCGCCCGCCGCGCGCGACTCTTCCGATTCCCAGATGGTCGCAACCCTGGCCGGCCGGCACAAGAAAAGTCTGTTGGCCGCAATGGCAGCGGCGATCACCGCCCTCGCGGTGCTTGCTTACTTGTTCCGGCCCACGCTGCCGCCGCCGTCGGTTTCCGGCTACACCCAGCTCACCAATGACGCCGTTTCCAAAGAGCTGATCGGCACCGACGGCGCACGGCTCTACCTTTCCGAAAACGCCTTTTTCTTTCCGGCGCAAATGTCGGTTAGCGGCGGAAACGTGGCGCAGATAGTTTCCATCAATTCCCAAGGCGGGGAATGGGCAATCTCAAGCGTCTCCCCCGAGGGATCAAAACTCCTCGCTGAGCAGACGAACACCTTCAGCTCCGATTCCGCGCCTTTGTGGGCGGTGCCCACCCTCGGCGGTCCTCCCGTTCGCCTGGCAGATATTCAGGGCCTTGAGGGCGCGTGGTCGCCGGACGGTCAGAAGCTGGTTTATTCCAGCGGCAAGTCGCTTTACTTGGCAAACGCCGACGGCGCCGGATCGCGCGAGCTGGCGAAATTGCCGGGCGTGCCTGCGCTTGCCGCGAATTTCATTACGGCGCCGGCATGGTCTCCCAACGGCCGCGAAATCTCTCTCACCCTGACCGATCCCAAGACGCAGCTCAACTATCTCTGGCGGGTTTCGGCGGACGGCGCGAACCTCCATGAGATGTTCCCCGGCTGGCATGAGGCGACGGGCGAATGCTGCGGCGCCTGGATGCCCGATGGCCAATATTTTGTTTTCGTGTCGCAAGGCCAGCTCTGGGCCCGGCGCGAGGCCGACAGCTTGCTCTACAAAGTGAGCCGCGAGCCGGTGCAGCTCACGGCGGGAACGGTTTCTTATAGCGACCCTGTGCCGGGCAAGGATGGTAAGACGCTTTTTGCCGTGGCTGGATTGCGCCGCGGAGAACTCGAGCGCTATGACGCTGCCGCCAAAACCTTTGAATCTTTTCTAGGCGGCATGTCTGCGCAGGACGTGGCCTTCTCGAAAGAAGGGCAGTGGATCGCCTACGTTTCTTTTCCCGAGGGAACGCTCTGGCGCAGCAAACTCGACGGAACGGAAAAGCTCCAGCTCAGCTCACCCCCGCTTTATGCCATGCTGCCTCAGTGGTCGGTGGATGGAAAAGAAATTGTGTTCTACGACCGGGAACCGAGCAAAGTGGAGCGTATTTATGAGGTCTCGTCAGCGGGTGGCACTCCGCAAGAATTAATGCCCGACCAGACCGGCCGGCAGGGCGATGCGGTGTGGTCGCCGGACGGTGATTCACTGGCTTTCGCCGGAGTCGCTAACACTGGCGCAGCCGCGAACGAAGCCCCATCTGCAATTCACATTCTGAATATAAAGACCCGGCAGGTCACGACCCTGCCGGACTCGCGGGGACTCTTCTCTCCGCGCTGGTCGCCGGATGGGCGGTATCTCGTGGCTATCCACACGGATGCCAGCGATCTGATGCTTTTCGATTTCAAAACCCAAAAGTGGTCGCCGCTGGTCACCGGAACTCTCGGCTACCCCGCATGGTCTCACGACGGCCGTTTCGTTTATTATTTGCGGTTCGCCCGGAGCCGCAGATTGGAGCGCGTTGCCGTCGCCGGCGGAAAAATCGAGACGGTTGCCGAATTGGGAACAGCAACCCTGCTAACTGGTGTCTTTGGCATCTGGTCCGGCCTCACCCCGGATGATGTGCCGCTGATCCTCAAAGACACCGGGAGCCAGGAAATTGTCAGCATGACGTGGCACCAACCGTAGCGACAGGTCTCTTCTGAATCGGGATAACAACGCGTTTGCACCCGGCGCCCTGGTTCTCGCCGTGGTTGCGAGAACTGGGCCAGCGAATTTCATCCGCGCTCGAAGGCGTGCTTCTTCTCTAGTTCTTCGAGCGCCGTTTTCATTTCCGCGTCGAATTTTTCTGACTGCGCCATCAGCGCGGCATTGGCAGAAGCCAGCTCTCCCTCGACAGTCATCAGTCCTTCCTTCGCGAGAGTCTGTGCAATTTCCAAAAGATGTGACGGTGTGCTCTCGACGTATAAAGCCTCAGTCGGATCCCCCACCCACGCCGCGCCGCCCACCAGTCTCGTTTGCCAATAGACCTTCCGCGCCACAAACAAGTCCAGCTCATCTTCGCTGGCCTTGCCGAATACCCACTTACTGCGCTTGAAATCATAGTGCCGGCTGGAAAAATGCACCGGCACCAGCTTTCCCGACTTCACGAATTCCAACTGTCTCCGGTCCACTTCCTTGCGCAGCGCGTTGATTACCGGCGCTTCGGTGACTTCCGGTTCCAGCGACGGCAACACTTCGCGCACCGTTGCCGACAAGTTCACCGCCACCGGCGCGTGTAGACCCTCCGAGTTTTCCAGCCGGATGTCCCCATGCAGCACCCAAAAATCCGCCGAGTTTGACTTATGAAAAGGCCATTCAAGCGCAAACGAAAGCGGCAGTCCCGCCAGCGTCACGTAGATCTTTTTCTCGGTATGCGCAGCGCCGTGTGTCAGATCGTTCATTCGTAGTCGTTCTCCCGCGCCCAGGTACCCTGGCGTCGCAAAATTCAACTATCGGTTTTAGCAAACGATTTGCAAAAAGGGTATGGCTATCTTGCAGGTGGCAAAAAGGCGTTCAGCAATGAGAATGAAAAGGCACGAATCAAGAGATGCCGTGCGGCGATGCGAACATGCGCCGCCCGGTTAGGCACGGTTTCGCGTCTTCATCCCGCGGATTATTTCGGGAATCTGTTCCGCGATGCCGCTCGATCGCCCCAACCGAGGAGCCCTGCGGCCATACCTCCGCTAGTCGCGCCGCAATGCCCGTCCCAGCGGGGCAACTTTCTTGCGGGCGCTTTCTTCCACGCCTTCCACCCAATCGGCGCCGCGCTCGATGGCCTCTCCAACCCGTCCCTTGGCCTCGTCGGCGAAATCTTCCACCGCGCCCTTGGCGTCCTTGTATTTGCGGCGGATATCGCGCCGCAGCTCCTCGCCGCTCTTGGGAGCAAACAACAAAGCCGCCAGAGCGCCGGCGCCAATGCCAATCAGGAGAAAGGTGATCGCCATGCCCACGTTACTGTCGTCGTCTCGTCCAAAGCCCATGGAAGTACTCCTCTCGATTCCCATTCTAGTCGTTTGGCGGCGAGAAATGCTTGCGGGCTGAAGAAGGCCGCCCGGAGCGCGTTTCCCAAATGGGCTCAAGACCATATAGAATCATGCAGTTGAATCCTCGTGTCCGCCGGAAAATGTGGCCTGCCCGCCTTCCGCCGGCCCACTGGCAATCTTAAGGAGATTGGTTTAGCAATGTCGATTCCCGCCACCCAGCTTCGTCCCGGCATGATCATCAAGCACAACAACGATCTGCATTCGGTCTTCGCCGTGGAGCATCGCACCCCCGGAAACCTGCGCGCCTTCATCCAAGCCAAACTGCGCAACCTGCGTACCGGCGCCATGTTCGAGCATCGCTTCCGTTCGCCCGACCCCATCGAAAAAGTGAATGTCGACGAGGTCGAGATGGAATTCCTCTACGCCGACGGCGACAACTACTACTTCATGGATACCACCAACTACGAGCAGACCCATCTGACCCGGGACACGTTGGGTGATGCCGTCGATTACCTGATCGCCAATTTGCAGATTAAGGTGGAGTTCTTCGACGGCAAAGCGGTGGGCATCGAGTTGCCGCAGACTGTCGAGTTGACCGTGATCGAAACCGAGCCCGGATTGAAGAGCGCGACCGCCTCCAGCGTGACCAAACCGGCGAAAACCGAGACGGGATTGGTTGTGCAAGTTCCGCCGTTCATCAACGAGGGCGAGAAAATCCGCGTAGATACCGCCGAGGGCGTCTACCTGTCGCGGGCGTAGTAAAGTTCCGTAGAGACGTTGCTTGCAACGTCTCCCGACGCAGCCGGCTGCGTCTCTGCGAGCGATGCAGAAATCCGAAGCCACCATCGAAGCCCGCCGTTTCGTCGTTCGCGGACGCGTGCAGGGCGTCGGCTTCCGCTGGTTCGTGGAGCGTGAAGCGCGCAACCTGGGGATTGCCGGATGGGTGCGCAATAATCCCGACTCCAGTGTGGAAGTGCTGGCCATGGGCACGCGCGATCAGCTTTCCGCTCTGCGCTCGCGCCTCCGCGAAGGACCGCGAGCAGCGCGCGTGGATGATGTCGAAGTGTCGGACGCCAAGCCGGTCCCGAATCTAACCGAATTTCGCATCGAAGGAGCCTGGTAAATGACCACTAACCTTGCGCCCAGCAACTCGGGCGCGAACTGCGATTCCCTGAAAGCGCTTATCCGCGAGGTCCCGGATTTCCCCAAGCCAGGCATTCTGTTTTACGACATCACCACCTTGCTCAAAGACAAGCGTGGCCTAGCCACGCTGATCGATGCGCTTTCCGAGCACTACATCAATCTGGATGTCGATCTGGTTCTGGGAATGGAGGCCCGCGGATTTATTTTCGCCCCGGCGCTCGCTTATCGCCTGAACGCAGGATTTGTCCCGGTGCGCAAGCCCGGCAAGCTCCCCGCCGCCACCGTGAAATATGACTACGCCCTCGAATACGGAAGCAACACGCTCGAGATCCACAAGGACGCTATCCGGAAAGGCCAGCGCGTGATCATTGCCGATGATCTCCTGGCCACCGGCGGCACAGCCGAGGCTACCGCCAAGCTGGCGTCATCGCTCGGAGCCGAGATCGTTGGCTTAGGTTTCGTGGTTGAACTGGATTTCCTGAAAGGTCGCGAGAAGCTGAAGCAGTACGACGTGTTTTCGCTGTTGCACTACGACAAGTAGCGGTTCCTGTAGAGCGGACACTCCTGTCCGCTGCCTTTGACGTTGGGTCTTAGGCGGTGCACTAGAGGCAAGTCAAAAGCAAGGTCAAAAGCAGCGGACAAGAGTGTCCGCTCTACATGCTCAACCTTCCTCCAGCACCAGCCGCGCCCCCTTGGGCAAGTAACTCTTCTTCCGAAACCAGTCTTCCATTGCGTCCCGGAGCTGATCCAATGGAACTTTGCTCCCAATCTCCAAAACGCCATCCCCTAGCGGCAAAGTGTCATCAAAGAGGCTGGCGTTGGTGAAGTTGCGCATGGAAAAGCTATCCAGCCACTTCAGCGGACAAGGAAGCCGCCGGCCGTTCTCTTCGTACTCCACGCGAATCTTGCGAGCAAACATTTAGGGGCAGCGAACCGCATTCATTTAACCATAGACAGCATTGGGTCGGGAGCATACGCTTCCTCGACGCATTCAGCATCCAAGTTCGTTCCTGCTCCTGCGAGCAGCGCTGAGGAGGCTCCATGTTCTTGATCTACATTCTGCTGGTAGGGCTAGTCGCCGGATGGGCAACCGGCAAAATCATGAAAGGCTCGGGCTACGGCATGCTGGTTGACATTCTGCTGGGGATTGTAGGCGCATTCGTCGGCAGCCGGGTCCTGGGGCTGTTGGGCATTTACACTAGCGGCGGGTTGATCCCCAGCATTCTGGTCGCGATTCTGGGGGCGGTCATTCTGGTGGTTCTGGTGCGAATGGTGAGAAAAGCGTAGAGCCGCTGGAGCAATCTGATTGGGGGTGGCGCGACGCTTCCAGCGCTGCGATGCGATGGCCCCTGGAATGATGGCAGGCTGTAGCCGCTACGGCCCCAATCTACTTCCTCGCCACCGGTCCCGCCGCCCTAACTTCGGGCGGAGCATCAAACTGCTCAAAGTTCTTGGCGAAGCGAGCCCGCACCTCCGCCGCCATCCGGTCATAGGCCGCTTTGTCGACCCAGGCATTGCGCGGATTCAGCATCTCCGGCGGCACTCCGGGACAAGCCTTGGGAATGCTGAAGCCAAAGGCGGATTCGACCTCAAATTCCACGTTGCGCAAGTTTCCCTCGACAGCGTCGTCCACGATAGCGCGAGTGTGCGGCAGATCGATGCGCCCGCCGACCCCGAACGGTCCGCCTTGCCATCCGGTATTCACCAGCCAGCACTGGGCGTTGTGCTCCCGCAGACGCCGACCCAGCATGTCGGAATAGATCTTGGGCGAAAGCGGCATGAACGGAGCGCCGAAGCAGGTGGAAAAGGTTGCCTGCGGTTCCTTGACTCCCGCCTCCGTGCCCGCCACGCGGGCGGTGTAGCCGGAGAGGAAGTGATACATGGCCTGCTCGGGCGTGAGCCGCGCGATCGGTGGGAGCACTCCGAAAGCATCCGCGGTCAGGAAGACGACGTTCTTGGGATGTCCTCCGATGCCCGGGATTACGCAGTTCTCGATGAAATCCACCGGATAGGCGGCCCGCGTATTCTCGGTCAGGCTATCGTCGTTGTAGTCGGGAACGTGAGTGATGGGGTCGAGCACGACATTTTCCAGCACGCAGCCGAAGCGGATGGCGTTGTAGATCTGCGGCTCGTTCTTCTGGGACAGTTTGATGCACTTGGCATAGCAGCCGCCCTCGAAGTTGAAGACGCCGTCCATGCTCCAGCCGTGCTCGTCGTCGCCAATCAGCCGCCGCGTGGGATCGGCCGAGAGCGTGGTCTTACCCGTGCCGGAAAGGCCAAAAAACAGCGCTGTGACCCCATCCTTGCCGATATTGGCTGAACAGTGCATGGGGAACACGTTGCGCGGCGGCAACAGAAAGTTCATCACGCTAAAGATGGATTTCTTCATTTCGCCGGCGTAAGACGTCCCTCCGATCAGGGCCGTGCGGCGCGAGAAATCCAGCAGAATGAAGGCCTCAGCGTTGGTCCCATCCCGCTTGGGATCGGCACGGAACTCAGGCGCGCAGATTACCGTGAATTCCGGCCTGTGTTTTTTCAATTCTTCGGGGCCGGGCCGCATAAAAAGCTGGCGGACAAACAAGTTGTGCCAGGCAAACTGGTTAATCACGCGGATGGGCAGGCGGTAGTTGGGATCCGCTCCGCAGAACACGTCCTGCACGAAAAGCTCGCGATCCCGTAAATAATCCAGCACGCGCTGGTACAGTCCGTCGAATACTTCGGGCTCAACTGGCTGGTTTATCGCGCCCCAGTCCACTGTGTCGCGGGTGATGGAGTCTCGGACGATAAACCGGTTCTTCGGCACACGGCCAGTAAATGCTCCGGTGTAGGCCGTCACGGCTCCCTTGGCGGCCAGACGAACCTCGCCGTGACGGACCGCATATTCCACCAGGGACGGTGGATGCAGATTGATGTGCACGCGCTCGCCGCGGAGCAATTCCGCTAAATCATTCGCCACCAAGACCGTAGCCATAAGAGCCTCCCGTAACGGCCCTAGCGCTGAGCCGTTGTTGTCACTGAAAGGTGGTCTTCCAGCGAAGAGGCGGCAGACACCCCCCAATCACGAGACTACCCCTAGAATTGAATCATTGTCTATGCGCGGCTGTCAGGCAGGCAGTGCCCAAGGTCACATTCCCCTGTGATAGGAAGCATTGAAACCCCAGTGGTGGGCGGGGCTGCCGTCACGACTGCGAAAGAAATTCGTACTCGTCGATGACCGCGGCCACGGCTAACCGATTGTCCACCCCAGGCCCATCCACTCGCACGACTTTGCCTTTGCAGCGCACCTGAATGCTTTCGGTCAGTGTGATCTCCGGTGGCAGGGTAAGCGTAAACTCAATCGTGGAGCCGGCATCCACCGAAGAATCCACGTAAAAGCAAATCCCGCGGGCGCTTACGTCGCGAGTCTGTGCCGCCTGCTGTGCGGAAGTCTCCTCGCTGTAATTGACGGAAAGCGGCAGGCGCAGCGCAAACCGCCGCGTGGCGCGCTTTTCCTCCTTGGCTTCGGCCATGGGTCCTCCCAGAGTGAGTAAGCATGGCGTTTTGCGGCCAGCGTGTCAAGAACGTAGTTGGACAATCAAGAGGCCTATTTTGTCCCACCGGCGGAGGTTCTGAACCGGCTTGGCCGCGCGGCCTAGGGCCCGCTGCCCCATTTGTTGTAAGCTCACAGCAGGTAGTCCAATGGTTTTCGTTCTCGACAACTACGATTCATTCACCTACAACCTGGTGCAATATCTAGGAGAACTGGGTGCGGAAGTCGTAGTCCGCCGCAATGACCAAGTCACGGTGGCGGAAGTCGAGGCCATGCACCCTGACCGCATCGTCGTCTCTCCCGGCCCCTGCACTCCGCGAGAAGCTGGCATCAGCATCGACCTCATTCGTCATTTCGCTGGGAAGGTCCCAGTATTGGGCGTCTGCCTCGGCCACCAAGCCTTGGGCGAAGCCTTCGGCGGCAAAGTCATCCGCGCGCCTCATCTGATGCACGGCAAAACCAGCGAAGTCGCACACGACGGCAAGACCATCTTCACCGGCCTTCCTTCGCCGATGACGGCTACGCGCTACCACTCCCTGATCGTGCAAGAGAAGGGATTGCCCGCCGACCTCGAAGTCAGCGCCTACACCACCGAAAAGGATGGCTCCCGCACCATTATGGCGCTGCGTCACAAGCGATTCCCAGTCGAAGGCGTGCAGTTCCATCCCGAAAGCGTTCTAACCGAAGCCGGTAAGAACCTGGTTAAGAATTTCCTCAATATAGCGGCCTAACCTTACCGCGCTGGAATGCCAATTTGCGTCTAGTGAGGCCCTCTCGCCACACAATCAGCCGCAAATAGGCGGGTATATGTGGAACAACGCGCTACCAGAGATTTCCCATGGGGCCCCGCGGGCAAACTACCCGCCCGCCCTGGCCGCCTCCACCGCTCGCAGCACCGCCTGCGCCTTGTTCATGGACTCCTGAAATTCACTGTCGGGATCGGAGTCCGCCACAATGCCGGCGCCCGCTTGCAAGTATGCTTTCTCACCTTGCATGAGCATGGTGCGGATCGCGATGCAGGAGTCCAAATTGCCGGCGAAATCGGCGTAGAGAACCGAGCCGCCGTAGATACCGCGTCGCGTGGGCTCCAGCTCTTCAATGATCTGCATGGCTCGCACTTTCGGCGCGCCACTCAGTGTGCCCGCGGGAAAGCAGGCGGCGAAGGCATCGAGCGCGTCGAGGTCGCCGCGCAACTGGCCTTCGAGCGCGGAGACGATATGCATGACGTGCGAATAGCGCTCCACGTACATCAGGTCGCGAACCTTTACCGAGCCATACTCACTTACCCGGCCCAAATCGTTGCGGCCTAGGTCCACCAGCATCACGTGTTCGGCCCGTTCCTTCTCGTCGTGGAGCATCTGCTGCTCCAAGCGCTGATCTTCGGCCTCATCGCGGCCACGCGGATGAGTTCCAGCGATGGGGCGGTATTCCAGCTTGCGTCCGGTCACCCGCACCAGCATCTCGGGGGATGATCCTAAAACATGCGTGTCTCCCGTGCGCAAGAAATACATGTAGGGAGACGGGTTCACGGTGCGCAGCGCGCGATAGATGTCAAAAGGTGCGGCTTCGGGAACGAAGTCCAGTCGCTGCGACAGCACGACCTGAAAAATGTCGCCGGCCCGAATGTAGTCCTTGCACCGTTCCACGGCTTTTAGGAATTGCGGGCGGCTGGTCGCGGCGTGAACCTTGAGCTTGCCTTTCGCGCGGCTCGCGCGCTTCTTCCAATGGGCGGGCCGAAGCCCGCTCGCCAGCTTATTTTCCAGTACGGCGATGTCCGCAATGGCCCGGTCGTAGGCGCGCCGGGGACTCTCCTGCGAAACGTCGGCGCTCGCGATGATGTGAATCTGGTGGCGCAAGTGGTCAAACGCCAGCAGGCGGTTAAAGAACATCAGCACGCAATCTGGCAGCGAGAGATCGTCCTTCGCGTGCTTGCCGATATTCTCGAATTGACGCACCGCGTCATAGGCGAAGTAGCCGACTGCGCCCGCGCTGAAGGGCGGAATTCCGGCCAAGGTGGCCGGCCGATGTTCACGCAGCAACTGCTTGATGATCTGAGAGGCCTTCCCTTTGAGCCGTTCCCTCTTTTTGCCCCGGCGCAGCTCCACGTTCTCGCCCCGAGCTTGTACGACCATGTAAGGACGCGCCCCGAGAAACGTATAGCGGCCAATTTGCTCGCCGCGCTCGACCGACTCGAGCAGAAAAGCTTCCGGTTCGTCGGCGGCAATCGCCAGGAAAGCGGAGACCGGTGTCAGCAAATCGGCGGCAACCGATTTGACCACCGGCACCAGCGTGGCTTCACGAGCCAAGCGGGAGAACTCTTTGTAGTCGGGACGAAGCATGTTGGTAGTCGCGCCGCCAAGTCGGCATCGGGCGACCAGCGGGAGTTCAATTATAGGGTGAGACCTCGCGTTGTGCCCGCCGTCATCGAGAAACTTGCGCTGCGCAGGGCGCTTGCTTTCCCTGCGGTAACCAACCTATGAATTGACGGACCGGCGAAAGCAGATAAGATGTCATCTACCCAGGGATTCCCAGCTTCGGGGGACTATGCGTATCAAATTCTGGGGAGTACGCGGGTCCACCCCGACTCCTCACCCGGAAAACATGCGCTACGGAGGCAACACCTCCTGCGTCGAAGTGCGCCTCGGCGACAGCGTGTACATTTTCGACTGCGGCACCGGCTTCCGGGCGCTAGGGCGGCAGCTTAGCCAGGAGTTTGCCGACCGCGAGTTGCTCGCCCACGTCTTCGTCTCTCACTTTCATTGGGATCACATTCAGGGGTTCCCCTTCTTCCGCCCGCTTTATATGCGGTCCAACCGCTTCCTGTTTCACTGCTCCAGTCGCACCCGCAGCCTGCAGGCAGTGATGGAGGAGCAAATGGCCGCGCCGTTCTTCCCGGTTGGCCTGGCCGAAATGGAGGCGCAACGCCAGTTCTATGACATCGACGAAGGCCGCCTCTCGCTGGGCGACGTGATGGTGCAAACGACCTGGCTGAACCATCCCCAGGGCTGCATGGGCTTTCGCCTTGAGACCAAGAGCGGTGTCTTTGTTTACGCCACCGACAACGAACCTGGCGACCCGGTCTTCGATCAAAATGTGCGCCATTTAGCAGCTGGCGCCGATGTGCTGGTTTACGACGCGCAGTACCTCCCTGACGAATATGCAGCCGGCCGGCACGGTTGGGGGCACAGCCATTGGCGCGAGGCGGTCAATGTGGTGATGGAAAGCGGAGCCAAAGAACTGGTTCTCTATCATCACGACCCCGCGCACGACGACGCGTGCATCGACAACGTGGTGAAAGAAGCAAGCCACTACTACGCTCGCGTGCGGGCGGCGTCCGAAGGCATGGAGATTGTGTTGTAGCTCGCGTAGGCACGGCCGCCCCCGGCTGTCCAGCGGAGCGAAGCTCCGCGATTTCTCCTGATGCCGCGATTTCCGTAGAGACGTAGCTCCGCTACGTCTTGCCGGTGGTAAGAGAAGTTGTCGGGGCAAAGAGAGACGTAGCAGAGCTACGTCTCTACGGGAGTCGGGAACGGGACATGCCCGACCCGGCCTTGCCCCGCCCGCGCCGGGCTGCTTATACTCCAAGAGGTCTCGGCGTCGACTCCGCTGCGTCACCCTGGCGCTGGCCTGCATCTCATCTTCTGACTGCCATCAACTCGGAGATTCGCATGAAAGCCGAGACCGTTGTAACCGCCGCTTCGCCCGAGCATGAACTCAATCCCTGGGAGGAGCAGGCCGCACGCTTCGATCTGGCCGCGCAGAAGCTCAACCTGGAAGAGGGATTGTGGAAGGTGCTGCGCTATCCCAACCGCGAGCTCATTCTGCATATTCCGGTGACCATGGACAATGGGACGCTGGAAGTCTTCACCGGATACCGGGTGCAGCATTCGATTGCGCGCGGACCCTCGAAGGGGGGCATTCGTTACGGCCCGGATGTGACCTTGGATGAAGTCCGGGCGCTGGCCGCCTGGATGACTTGGAAGTGCGCGATTGTGAATATCCCTTTCGGCGGCGCCAAGGGCGGCGTCATCTGCGATCCGCATCGAATGTCGCGCGGCGAACTGGAGCGCATGACCCGCCGCTACACCGCGGAGCTGGTCGAATTCATTGGCCCGGAGCAGGACGTCCCCGCTCCCGACGTCAATACCAACGAGCAAGTCATGGCATGGATGATGGATACCTACTCCATGCACATGCGCCGCACGGTGACTGCGGTGGTGACCGGCAAGCCCATCAATATTGGCGGCTCGCGCGGCCGCCGCGAAGCCACCGGCCGCGGCATCATGATCGTCTGCGATGAAGCGGTCAAGAAGCTGGGCCTGACTCCGGCGTCAACCCGGGTGATTGTGCAGGGATTCGGCAACGTCGGCTCGAACGCCGCGCGTCTTATGGATGCGGCCGGCTACAAGATCGTCGGCATTGCCGAATTGGGCGGAGGGCTGTACAACGCCAACGGTATTAATACCGAGGCGCTTTGGGAATATCAGCAGCGCAAAGGATCGATTCAGGGCTTTCCCGAAGCGGAAAAAGTGGACGATGCCGAACTTTTGACCACCGATTGCGAGATTCTGATTCCCGCCGCGACGGAAAACCAAATCACCAGCCGCAACGCCGACAAGATCAAATGCCGAATCCTGGCCGAGGGCGCCAACGGCCCCACGACTGCCGCCGCGGATGAAATCCTTGCCGATAAAGGCGTATTCGTGATCCCCGACATTCTGTGCAATGCCGGCGGAGTGACCACTTCTTATTTCGAATGGGTGCAGGACCGCCAGGGCTACTTCTGGAAGGAATCGCGGGTGAACGAAGAACTCGCCGAACTGATGAAGAGCGCTTTTGAGGACGTAGTGCGTTACGCCAAGACCCACAATGTGAACAACCGCCTCGCCGCCTATATGCTGGCCATCGATCGCGTGGCCTACACCATCAGACAGCGAGGATTTTATGCGTAAGGGTTTCCTGTGATCCCCTGTGTCCCCTGTGGTAAAACTCGTTCTAACCACAGAGGCGCACAGACGTCATAGGGGAAAGCTACAGACTGAATTTGTACCGGCTGAAAAATGTCATCGCGTTAGCGTGTGTGCTGGGCGCGCTGTCGGTTTTTCCGGCACGAGCGCGGAGTGCACCGAACGCCACGCCATCAACTTCACACCTTCCCGCCAAGAACCCGACCGCTTCCGACATCGCCGCTGCCAAAGCGGCCGGTAAAGTCTGGGTGAATCTCGACACCGGTATCTACCACAAAGCCGGCCGCTGGTATGGCAAGACCAAGAACGGCAAGTTCATGACCGTGGACGAAGCCACGAAAGCGGGCTACAAAGCGGCGAAGCGAGATTGAGAGTGGGTCAGAAACTCGACGGGGCAAACCGAGACGCCACCCTCCCTCCTCCATTGCTTTCCTCTTGCGCGGTGGAGGATAATCTGGCGACGCTGGTTTCTAGGCTTTTCGCCGGCCCAGTTTGTGTCCCGCCGTGAATCTGCCCAACTCCATCACGCTGACCCGTATCTTCAGCATCCCGCTGCTGATCTGGATTCTCTCCACCAGCCACTTTCGCGGCACCGATGGAGCCCAGGAATTGCTGGCCTCGGCGTTGTTCATCGCCGCTTCGATCACAGATGGCATCGACGGCTACCTGGCCCGCAAGCGCGGCCAGATCACCACCATGGGCATGTTGCTCGACCCCTTGGCCGATAAGCTCTTAATCGCCGCCGCTTTCGTCACTCTGGTGCAGTTCAATCCCAGCCTGGTTCCGGCCTGGATGGCGGTCGTGATTATCGGGCGTGAGTTTCTGGTGAGCGGGCTGCGCTCCATCGCCGCTTCCGAGGGATTCACCATCGAGGCCAGTGAACTCGGCAAGTTCAAGATGCTGGTGCAGATCGTTTCCGTGGTCGCGGTCATTCTCGATCATCGCTGGAAGGAATGGCCGGTCTACGGTTCGTATTTTTTTCCCGTGCACTGGATCGCGTTCCTGGCGATTTGGTTTATGGTCGTTTTGTCTCTGGTCTCGGCGATTGATTACTTCGCCGCCTTCTGGTCAAAGATTGACCGGCAGGTGGTGAAGCGCCGCCGGCGCGCCTTCGTCCTCAGCCGGCGAAGGAAACGCAATGTCCCCGCCACCTGAGGCTTCGCCCGCTGACCCGAGAGAGTTTTCTTCCGAAGAGCGCGCCCTGTTGTTAAAACTGGCTCATGAGGCAATCGCGTCCGCGCTAGCGCGGCGCGAAATCTCTTCTCGGCTGCATTCGCCGCATTTGGCGGAGCCGCGGGGAGTTTTCACCACACTCTACCGCCGCGGCATTTTGCGCGGATGCATTGGCCAGGTATTCCCGATTGCGCCGCTCTATCGCGCGGTGATGGAAACCGCGCGCGGGGCGGCTTTCGAGGACCCGCGCTTCCCGCCCCTTGCTCCGGAAGAACTGCCGGAAGTGCGGGTCTCGCTCAGTATTCTTTCGCCGCTTAAACCCATCCTGCCGCAACACGTTGAAATCGGCCGCCATGGCCTGCTGATCAGGCTGGGGAGCCGCCGCGGTCTGCTGCTTCCGCAAGTGCCGGTCGAGCATGGCTGGGATCGCATCACGTTCCTGGAGCAGACCTGCGTCAAAGCTGGGCTATCGGCGAATGCGTGGCAAGCGGGCGCGGGGATCGAGGCGTTTACCGCGGAAGTATTTGGCGACGGAGACGCCGCCGGAGGGTCCGCTTAAAGGAAAAGGCACGACTCGTAGGTCGTGCCTCCCATATGTGCCCAGGTTCCCGCGCTAAGCAATAAAGCCCCGCACGGCGAAATCTATTGCTGGTTGTCCAGTTCCGCTCCATCGCCGATGTGGACGTCTTCCAGCGCAAACACGATCATGCCGGTTGAGGTGGTCGGAGTCGTGCTCAGAATGACGATTTCTCCCACCGCACGCCGTGGCAGGTCGGCTGCATGGATGTTGGGGCCGCTCCCATTCTTGGTGAACATGCCGGCGTCGATCGAAGGTAGTCTTTTCTGGGTATCTTCCGCGATGGCGGCTTTGAACGAGAGCGAACTCACCGCGTCTTTCTGATCAGCCGTGTAGCTGCGGACCGCGCGGAAATAATCACCCACTTTTACCCCGTGGTCGGAGCCCACATTCAAATAAACTTTTGCGCCGGTTCCCAGTTCTGAATCGAAATCGCGGGCCATGACGATGCGCGCGCTCAGTTTGTTGCCGGCCGGCAGGAAACGGTCAAAGCGCAGTTGGGGATGGAAAGAGACTGCGGTCTTTTCGGCGTACGGCACAGCGATGTCGCCGGGATTCACCGGATCGCAACTAAATTCAACCTGGCCGATCGCGCTCTTGGTGCGAGCGTCGATGATCAGCACCCGAGCCAACTCGGAGTAAGGCTGGCCCATGGATTTCAACAAGGCGTGCTGGCCGGTAAATAATTCATAGCGGTTGGGATCCTGGAGCTCGCGCAAAATGGTGTATTGCTGGCCGGCTTGGTAGCCCGTCCCCGCCAAATACACGATGTCACCGTTGACGAACTTGGTGGTGCTGGGCGTGTCCAGTCCGCCAGCCACATAGTTGGCGTTTGGCAAAACCTGTTTGCTGACGAAGCCGGCGCAATAGAGGTCGGCGTAGGTCGGGGTCTGGACCCGCTCAATGGGAAAGCTCGACCGGTTGGGCATGGTCCCTTGGGGTGCGTCGGGGTCCGCCGAGTCGGCGGCCGCAGTGACACTCGGTTGCTGCGCATAGGCGCCCATGGCCAGCAGCAAGAACAGCAACAACATTCCTGTTTTCTTCATGTTACCTCCGATTCAAAACCGCACCCAGCACCTTCGGTTTCTCGCTAAACGCAGCAAATCAAAGGGCTTTCTGCCCGGACAGTAACAAGTGGGCCAAGGCTGGTCAAGGTTACGGCGGTGTCATGCCGGATACGCTAAATAGTTTTTATCCGGCGAACCGCAGGGAAAATATTGATAATCCCTTGTTGCATATGTAAATACGGGCCTGTAATATCGCGCCGAAACCCCGGCCGTCCGAAACACTGATCATCCGAACACTGATCGTCGAAACGATGACCGCTTTAGCGAACAACTACATTTCCCGGCTGCGGCCCCTGCGGCTGCCCAAGCTGTGCGTCGCGGTCATTGGCTCCGACGCCAGCGACATTGTGGAAAAAGCGGAGTCTCTCATCCGCGATAACCCCTTCCTGGAGTTCCGCCTAGACTACTTGTCGCGGCCCGCGCTGGCGTTACCCAAGATCAAACGCTTCACCCAATATCACCCTCACGTGACCGTGATCGCCACCTGCCGCCGAGAGGCGAATGGCGGCAAATTCAAGGGTTCGGTGGCTTCGCAACTGGACATTCTAGCCAAGGCGTCGGCGGCCGGGTGCCAGCTCCTGGATGTCGAGCTGCAGAGTGCGGTCCGTTGCAAGCCGGCGCAACTGGAGCGCCTGCGGGCCCACGCCGCCCTGATTCTCTCTTTTCACGACTTCCGCGCCACCAAGAAGCTGGAAGAAACCTTGGAAAAGATGGCGGCCTTGCCCGCGGATTTCTACAAGGTGGTCAGCACGGCCACCACGCTGCACGACAACGTGGCCATGATGAAGTTCTTGGAGCAACAAAGCGAGCGGCTCACCTTGATCGGCATGTGCATGGGCGAGCAAGGCATCATCAGCCGCGTGCTGGGCGTGCGCGCGGGTAGCGTGTTCACATTTGCCTCGGTCAGCGCCGAGGAGAAGACCGCTCCCGGCCAAGTCACGGCGCAGGAGCTGCGCAGCACCTATCGTATCGAACAAGTCGATGCGGCCACGCGGGTCTACGGAGTGGTGGGCGATCCGGTCGCGCATTCCCTTTCGCCCACCATCATGAACGCCGCGTTGCGCCGTGAGAATGTGAATGCGGTTTATTTGGCGCTGCACGCCAAGGCTTTAAAGGACCTTCTCGCCTGCGTGCGCGATATTCCCATTCACGGCCTGTCCATCACCATGCCGTACAAAGAAGCGATCCTGCATCACCTCGATAACACCGATTCCCACACCACAAGAATTGGTGCTTGCAATACCGTGGTGCGGGCGCAGGATGGCAAGCTCTACGGCTTCAACACCGACACCGCCGGCATCGTGCGGCCGCTGGAGCAGCGCATCCCGCTGGAAAATGCCAAGGTGCTGGTGCTGGGCGCCGGCGGAGCCGCGCGCGCCGCCGTATTCGGACTGAAGGAGCGGGGCGCCGAGATCTACATTCTCAATCGCACCGCCGCGCCGGCGCAGAAGTTGGCCCACCAGGCCAGGGCGCGCATCGTCAAGCGCGCCGCTGACTTGAAAAAGCAGAATTTCGACGTCATCATCAACGCCACTCCGGTCGGCATGGGCAACACCCGCGACTCCCCGCTGAAGGAGGACGAGATCAACACCAAATTCGTTTTCGACATGGTCTACGACCCGGTGGAAACTCGCTTGGTTAAGCTGGCCAAGGCGCGAGGCGCAGGAGTGATCCCCGGTATCGAAATGTTTGTGCATCAAGCAGCCCGCCAATTTGAAATCTGGACCGGCAAGCCTGCCCCGTGGGACGAGATGCTCAGCGTGGTCCAAAAAGCGCTGCTGGAGCGCGCCGCCGCGCGAGATGCGGTGAAAATATCGCGCAAAGTGTAGCTTCGCGCCGCGAGCGTTGACGTCAATCCAAATATTTACATATCAACTATATACGGTGATTTGCGGTGGGATCTAAGAACGCCGCCAACTTCTGTTTCACTTTTATTCACATGCAATGCTCAATCTTTGCACAGCTTCCCGCCGCCGATGCTCTATGTTACGAATTGGTTGCATTTTTGGTATCTAGAGGGTAATATGCAACTGGAACGCGGCTTTTGAAGCGTTCCCTCGTGGTACCACCTTTCTTCCAGGTTTCAGAGCCGTAACCAACGATAACAGATGCTCGAGGCCGACAATTCTCGCCCTGAGTACAGTTTCGGAGAGACTTTATGGCGTGGTATGCGTACTGCATCACTGAACAGCAAACCCTAAAGAATGGCGTTCGAGCCCGGCGTCCCTTTCTCCTCGAAGGCATACAGGGAGTGAACGGCACCCCCGTCCTCAGTTATCCCAGCGGAGATTTCGCTGTCATCGTCAGCGAGTACGAACGCAACGGTGACAATATGGAAGAAAAGCATGTGCTCGAGCACGCGCGGGTGGTCAGCGTGTGTTTTCGCACCGGCACCGTGCTCCCCTTCCGCTTTGGCACTATTTTCGATACGGATGAGGCTCTGCGCCAGGCCGTGCGCGCCAATCGCCGCGCCTTTGGCCAGAGCGTGGCCAAGCTGCGCGGCAAGGCCGAGATGCATCTGAAGCTCCTGGTCCGCGACGGCTCACTTCGCAATGCCATGGCTGACGTAGTCCTGCCCGATACCGTCGGCGGCGAATACTTGATCAAGCTGCGGGAAAAGGCCTCCAAGGATCGCGAGCGGCAAACCAAGGCCCGTGCCCTATCCGTCCAAGTACACAAGCTGTTCAACCCGCTCGAGGAAGAAGTGAGCTGTAAGCGAGTGAACACGGATGGGATGCTGATCGATATTGCCCACCTGATCGACTCCAAGTCGGTAGAAAAGTACCAGAATCGTTACACCAGCGCCGCCAAGCAGCTAAAGAACTGTGAACTGGTGATCAGCGGCCCTTGGCCGCCCTACCATTTCATGCCCGGCAAGCTGCGCACAGTCACTGGCAACTCATAGGCGCACTTGGACTTCGAATTGCCGGACAGCGAAGCTCAGCGCTTCTTGCAGGCGCTTTCGGTCGGACATCGGCCTGCATTGAATGTGCAGGTTTATGCAATTTTCGAGGTTGGTTTCGGCCACCCGGCCAGGCCCAATGCGTGTTCTTAGTTTTCGCGCAAGATATTGTCCAGTATAGAGTTGCGTGCGTTCTGCAGCCTTCCGTATGCTCTCGAATCGCTTTGGCCGCGGAAGTGCACTCCCACCCTGTAAGAAAAGAGGCCACTGACAACGAAATAACCCTCACACCGTTTTCGACGTCTGCAGTCAAAGCTGCTCCGTTTGGTCGGGCAGCCCCTTGCATCGCCTTTCCTTAACTCCTGCCTTTCGCCTCTTTCGCCCGACGGCCCCAGAAATGGGGCCGTGCTTTTTTTCGCGCTCCGGCGGCGCGGCGGGTCTTGCTATGATTTCAGAATGTTGAAGAATCGCTCGGTGCCCACCGATACCGTCTTGCCGCACGTCGTTTACCAGGATGTTGCCGCCGCGATTGCTTGGCTGAGCAAGACATTCGGCTTCATCGAGCACTACCGCCACGGCGACCCGGCAGGCCCGGTTAACGGAGCACAAATGCATCTCGGCAACGCCTGGATCATGCTCACCAGGGTGCGGCCTGGCCGGGCGACCCCGGCTCAACTCGGCTGCGGAACTCAGAGCCTAACCGTGTTCGTCGACGACGTGGATGCCCACTTCCATAAAGCGAAATCGGCCGGAGCTAAAATTGTGGAGGATCTCCATGAAACCATCTACGGCGAGCGGCAATACGGAGTCTTGGACCTCGATGGCCACCACTGGCTCTTCTCAAGACACGCTCGGGATTTGAGCCCCGACGAATGGGGGGCAAAGCTGGCGACGAGGTAAGCCTCCCACTACGGACGCGAGAGAAACCGATGACCGACGCAGTGGTGGAAAGCCTGATTCTCGATCTCCTCGAATGGCTGGCGAAGCGTGATCGGAGCTACGAAGAAGTGATGGATGCGTGGCGTACGTCGTGCCCCAAACTTCCGGTTTGGGAGGACGCAAACGATCGCGGGCTTGTGGTGAGGCACGAACTGAACGGGCGACACGTGGTGAGCCTTACATCGGCGGGCCTTGCCCTGCTCGAACAGTGCCGGCGTTCTCAACCCCGTGGGACTCCTGACGTCTTGGCCAAATGAAGATATTTCCATACCGGACGCTTGCCGCTGTGACCTTCAGTGTTCCCATGGTCAACGTTTGAACCAGGGGGGACCCGAAGGATTATGGGCGAAACCGCGCCACCCGCGGCCCGCACATTGGCTTGCCGGCCGGGCCAGCCCTAACGTATTCTTGCTTCACTCGTCTTTAGCCTGGAGGAGTGCCAGGTTAGATCCAAGAAGTCATCCATGCATCGTCTGACCGCCAGATTGCTGCTGGTCCTGCTGCTGGTGAGCGTCTTCGCTCCCGTGGCCCTGGCGGCCTCGACTCCGCCGCAGACGGCCTGCTGCCTGCGGAACTGCTGCCGAGGAAAGGCCGTGTGCAGGCATACCTCAGCAGACCCCTCGTTTGATATTCCATCCCGCTGCGACCAAGATTGCAGCCGTTCGGTAATCGTTTCCATTTGGGCCGAGTTGTCGCTGCCCGTCAGCGTTGGCGCCACGTGTCCGCTTTCCCTTTTGTCGTCCGCTTCCCGCCTGCTCGCCCCCAGCAAAGAGCGGGATGCCTCCCATTCCGGCCGTGGTCCGCCGCAGACCTCCATCGCCTGACCGAAATCGCGGAAGCCAGCTTTAGAAACTCTGCGCGTAGCTCGTCGCGCAAACCAATCTGTCCTTATAAAGCCGCTTCCGTTCTCGGTGTTATTTCTTCATCGCATTCGGAGGATTTATGCGTCCCATTCGTGTCTGGTTTCTCGGAAGCCTGCTTCTGCTATCCGCCGCTGCCCATGCCGGCGTCTTTGGCGCGATTCGCGGCATTGTGCATGACCCGCAACACCGCCCCGTGCAGGGCGCCATGGTGATGCTAAAAGCAAAATCGTCCGATTGGTTCAAGAGCGCCAACACTGACGCCAACGGAGAATTTCAATTCAACGCGGTCCCCATCGGCGAATACACAGTGACGGTCGCCAACCCCGGATTCGATCAGGCAGCGCAGAGTGTAGTCGTCGATTCCGCCACCGAGCCCGTCCTCCACATTCCCCTGCGCCTCGCCTCCGCGCACGAAACCGTGAACGTGTCCGGTGCGCCGGAAGAAGTTCAGCCCACCGATTCCGCCACTCCGACTACTCTGGTCGATCGCGCGGACATCGAACGCACCCCTGGCGCCGACCGCACCAACAGTCTGGCCATGATCACCAACTACGTTCCCGGCGCCTACTTCACCCACGACCAGCTCCACATCCGCGGCGGACACCAAACCAGTTGGCTGGTGGACGGCGTTCCCGTGCCCAACACCAACATCGCGTCGAATCTCGGGCCGCAGTTCGATCCCAAGGATATCGACTACATGGAGGTCGATCGCGGCAGCTACGGCGCCGCCATGGGCGACCGCACTTATGGCGTTTTCAACATCGTGCCGCGCACCGGCTTCGAGCGCAACAATCAGGCCGAACTGGTTACGAGCTTCGGCAATTTCTATCAGACCAACGATGAGTTCAATTTCGGCAGCCACACTGAGCGCTTCGCCTACTACGCCAGCGTGAACGGCAACCGCAGCAATCTCGGTATCCAGACGCCCGTGCCGCAAGTCGTGCACGACGCGGAAAATGGCTATGGAGGCTTCGGCTCGCTCATTTTCAATGTGGACCCCTCGAACCAGCTGCGTTTGTTCGCCTCGCTGCGCAAGGACTTCTACCAAATCCCTTATGATCCGAACCCCAATGACATCGAGAACGCGGCCATCGCGGAGAACGGTTTTGTGGCGCAGTATCCCAGCCTCGGGTTTCGCGACAGTGACCAGGAATCCGACGCCATCGTGAATTTCTCCTGGGTGCACACCTTCAATTCCAAACTGTTGCTGACGGTCTCGCCTTTCTATCATCACAACCGCGCCGACTATGAAAGCCCGCTAACCGACAATCCCGTAGCCACTACAGAAGATCGCGGCTCGACCTACGCCGGCGGCCAGGCGAGTTTCAGCGCCAACTTCGCTAGAAATAATCTACAAGTGGGCGTGTACAGCTTTTACCAGCAGGACAACGAACTCTTCGGCGCGATCTTCAATCCTCCCGCTCAGGACGCGTGCATCACGACGACAAACCCCGCAGGCCTTTGCCAGAACGTAAGCCCTCCCGTATCGGAGACCCCTGCCGGCGATCTCCTGGCATTCTTTCTTGACGACAAATTCCAGGTAACGCCCTGGCTTACTTTGACCGCCGGCATGCGCCCCACGCATTTCTCCGGCAGCGTTGCAGAAACCGCCATCAGCCCGCGCTTCGGCGCAGCGTTCACCGTTCCGCATTTGAAGTGGACCTTTCGCGCCTTCTACGGCCACTACTACCAAGCCCCGCCCCTCATCACAGCGTCCGGCCCCTTGCTGCAATTTGCCAATGCCAACAGCTTGGGATTCATCCCGCTCAACGGCGAGCGCGATGAAGAACATCAGTTCGGCGTGAGCATCCCCTATCGCGGATGGGTGTTCGACGCCGACAACTTCCGCACCAACGTGGTGAATTTCTTCGACCACAACAACATTGGCGAATCCAACCTGTTTTTCCCCATCACCATCGCGCAAGCCGTGATTCGCGGCTGGGAAGCCACGTTGCGTTCGCCGCGCATCGCCCATCGCGCGCAAATTCACTTGGCCTATTCCAACCAAATCGCGGAGGCGGGCGGCGCCATCACGGGAGGGTTAACCGATTTTGCCTTGCCGGCTGGGCTTTCGCCGCTCGATCACGATCAGCGCAACACGCTCAACGTGGGCGGCGACGTCAATCTCCCCCGGCATAGCTACGTCTCCACCAACGTCTATTACGGTTCCGGCTTCAGCAACGCTTTCCCTGATATGCCCTATCCCGGCGCATACCTGCCCGGCCACACCACCTTTGATCTCACTCTCAGCAAGGATCTCGGCGAGCGGATTTCGGCGTCAATTAACGCTTTGAATGTCGCCAACCGGCGCGTCGAACTCGACAACAGCGTAACCTTCGGCGGCTTCCACTGGAACAACCCGCGAGAACTGTTTGTCGAAATGCGCTATCGCTTTCACTACTAGCCGGAGGTTTGGGAAAAGCCTGGGGAATATAGGCGAGCAGAAAATGCACAGCCCGAACGCACCAACACCGTGGGCCGCGGCGCCACGGATCCGCACGAGCCTTCGGCAGTCACTCGTTCACTTCGCCAGCGCGTCCGCCGCGTTCGCCTCCAAAATAAACGCTGCTACCGCGTCAATCACATACTCGTTTTCGTACCACAGATACGGCCATGCGCTCTTCAACTCCGGGAAATCGGGCTTGATAATCACCACGCCCGGAATCATGCCGCCCGGAATAAACGAATAGTCGGCGCGGTTGTTCCCGTACGCGATCAGCTTCGACTCGGTTCCCACCGAGGAAACGTACGACACATTCGACACCGGATGCGTTCCCAGCACATAGTCCAAGGCGCGGAGTGTGTATTCCGTTCCAACGATCTCTGGAAACGCTTTATGAAAGAAATACATATGCGCGCCGAATCCAACCACCTGGGACGAACCGCCCCACGTCCCCATCACAATCGGCACGCCATACGGATTCTTGGACAACTGGTCGTCGAGTCGTACCTTGTAGGCGCGAAGTGAAGTTGCCATGGCATCTTTGTAGTCCACGTCCATCAAGGGAATGGCGCGAACCGCAATCCAGCCCAGGAATGCGAAGCGTTGCTGGATCAGGGGCAGGAGTTCCTTTAAGCGCTTGCGATAAACTTCTCCGCCGTTGGTGGCGAGCAGGAGTTCCACGGCGGCCCGCATTTCGTTGCCTTCGAGAAAGCCGCCCGCGGTGTTGAACGTCGAGACGGTGGTAGGCGGCAGCCTGTGGTCTTCGTCCCAGGCATGTTCCGCCGCTTGCAGGCAGTCCGCGGCCAGTTTGTCGTCAAATCCCTTGAGCACGCGGCTCGCCGCCGCCAGCGCCGAAAGCGAATGGTAATCGAGAGCGGTGTTGCGATTAGTGAATGCCCAGCGGTCGTCGGGCACGCCGGAATATTCTCCGTTGGTTTCGAGCGGGCCCAACTTGTCGGAGTAAATCCGGCCATCGGTTTTCGAGGCCGCGTCGCCCAGATGCGTGTACTCATCGAGCGTGGGCTCGATGATGCCGGGAATGGCGTGGCCAAATGCCTTGTACTGGGCAAGCAGTCCCAGCGCGCCATGTTTGACCTGCTGAATCACGTCGGGAATCCCATCCGGTTTGCGTATCTGCACGTAGCGGGCGGTTTCATCGACGGTGGTCTCGTCCCAATCGATGCCGAAATTCTCCCGCGTCAGTGCCAGATCGGTGACGGTGTCTGACTGGCTTTCGGTGCGAATGTCATAATCTCCCGCGTCATACCACCCGCCGACGTTCAACCCCGGAATGTGCTCGCCCGGCTTGTAAGGCGAGTCTGTAGTCGGCCCTTGCACGTAACCATCAAAATGCTTGTGGTTGAGGGGCGCCTGCCGCGCGTCGTCGAGATGCGAAGCGCCGTGCCATATGCGGTAGCCCTCGCGCACTTTCACGTGGTCCATCTGCACCGGGAACCAAGTGTCGAGCGAAGACTGCCATACGCCCGTGTGATAAAGGTCTTTGGCAATCCGAAACGGGCCATTTACGTGGCCCGCATATTCGATGGCGTAAACGCCCGGCTCATGGATACTCGAGAAATCAAATTGGGCGTATTGGTAGCGCAGCCATTTACCCCAGGGCTTGATTGCGTCGCTGAATACTTCCTTGTATTGGCCGTCGTCCCCCAACTTCAGCAGGCGCGCCGTTTTGGGCGCGGCGTACAGCGGATCGAGTTCGATCACCGCGACTTTGCTCCGCTCCGGCGTGTAGCCGACCTGGTTGTAAGCTACCACCGGCGGGCGCGTCCATCCTGGAATCAAATTGGGGCGAATGTGCCAAACCACCGCATTGTCCGTCTTGCCCGAAGGAATTAAGGTGCGCACCACAAACCATCCGTTTTGCGCGCGGGTGCGGCCGTCGAAGAGCATGAGTGGCTCGCCGTCGGACGTTATGGTCACTCGCGTCGAAGGATCTTCCGGCGAAAGCACGATCCTGTGACCGGTCGCGAAAGCCAGCGGCTGCACCGTTCCATCCGGATCGTTCCGCATGGCACCGTTTTCATGCCGCGGAAAGACGCCGAACCCGTCGTCCAGCATGTACGATTTTCCAAAATAAGACGTTGGCAAGAATTCCAGATTGAATCCCGCCTTGCCCGCCAGCTTCGCGGGAAGCGGTTGATCCAGGTTCACGGCGACCCGCAGCCCATCGCCTTCCACGGTGACATCGAGCTTGTAACTGAGTCCATGGTCGGGGTAAGCGCACGTCGCAATCAGCTCGTTCTCGCCCGGACCGCGCTTGCGCTCTTTGAATTGAGGAGTGGCATCCCACTGCGTCGGAGCTGCCGAGAGGCGCACATCGCCGTTGGTCGCGATGCGTTCGCCGTGCAGAATAATCTCCAGCCCGCTCATCTTCTCGTCGACGAATATCCCGTGAAACGCGTTGTGGTAGAGCAAGACGCTGAGCCCCTGCGCCTCGAAATAATCTTGTTGGTTCAGTTTGATGTCGGAAGCAGTAAGAAAAGAAACGCAGAGTAGAAAAGAGGCGAGGGACAACCGGGTTCCGAGAATGGGCATTCTCCTTTTCGCTTGCAGCATTGTCTTATGGCGTCTACGGCTTCACTGTGATCATGGTCACGCCATGGGAAGGCACGGGTGCGGAAAACGTGGCCGTAAATTTCCCCAGGTCTCGGTGCTGCCATAGGTCCCGCACCGCCGCAGCCAGATGGCCGGGATATCCCAGTTGCTCCCAGCTCACCGCAACTACCTGTTCCGTGTCGCTGCGATTGAGCAGAACCACCGCGCGGCTGCCGTCCTGCAACGGCCTCGCCCACACTTCCAAGTCGCCATTCTTGCTCACCCGCCGGCCCTCGCTGCCCAGCGAATCTTGATCCACCGCGATCACTTCTCCGTTGGTCAGAATGTCGTGAATCTCCGGCGTCATGCTGCGCAGGTCGTTGCCCGCAATTAGCGGCGCGGCCAGCATGGCCCACAAGCTGAAGTGCGATCGGTATTCGGTGTCCGTCATGCCGCCGTTCCCAACCTCCAGCATGTCGGGATCATTCCAGTGCCCCGGCCCGGCAAAGCCCTCGATGCCATTCTGCGCGTCGAGAATTCCCATGACACCGAAGCTGCAACAAGTGCCGTTGCCCCATTTTTGTTTTTCTCCCCATCGATCCTGAATGTCGCCCGTGGTGCGCCAAAGGTTCCCGCCAACCTCCTCGCCCCATAGCCACGGCTTGGCCGTGCCCCACTCGCAGATGCTGAGCACTATCGGCCGTCCCGCAGCGTCCAGTGCCTTGCGAATATTTGCGTAAGAGGCTTTGGCATCCTGCGTAGTCGTGTTGCACCAATCGTATTTCAAATAATCCACGCCCCACGCGGCATAGGAAAGCGCATCCTGATACTCGTGCCCCAGCCCGCCGGGGCGCCCCGCGCAGGTCTTGCTGCCCGCGTCGGAATAAATGCCGAACTGCAGCCCCAGCGAATGAATGTAGTCCGCCAACGCCTTGATCCCCCCGGGAAACCGCTGCGGATCCGCCACGATGTTTCCGCTCGTATCGCGGCGGACCTGCCAGCAATCGTCGATCACAACGTAGCGATAGCCGGCGTCTTTCATGCCCGATTTCACCATCGCATCGGCCATGCCGCGGATCAATTCGTCGCTGACGTTGCACCCGAACTTATTCCAGGAATTCCAGCCCATGGGCGGGGTGAGCGCCAGATTCGCCGAAGGACTGGTCGCTTGCGCGAACAGACTGGTAGCAGCCAACGCCAGGACGGCGACGAGGATTCGTAGCTTCGCAGACATAGTTTTCTCCACTGAAGTTGCCACGACATTTGTATCAGAAGTTTGCCGGCCCGGGGGTCGTCGAATGGAGGCGCGATAGACGAAGGCCGCCGCCACTGGCGACTCTGCGCATGCATCCAAAGCCTTAGCAGCGTCATCCTAGCTGAGAAAACGGGACAAGTTTGCAAAATTAGAGGGATATCACATGCGCAAGTTGATTGTAGTTTGCTTGTTCCTTTGCGGCCTGACGACTCTAGGCTACGCACAACTGCCCAGCGGGAATATTTTCGTCGGATATTCGTACCTAAACACCGACTTGTCCGGCTCCGGAGGCCGCAACAGCCTCAACGGCTGGGCTGCGTCGGGCGAATACAAAGTCTTCCCATTCGTCGAGCTGGTTGCCGACTTCAGCGCACACTACGGCCCGGCGGGCTTCGCACCGAACGGCGCCTGCACCGTGGTCGTAGGAGGAACCTGTTCGACCGACAGATTCCACGCCGACCAGTATAGCTTTCTCGCGGGTCCGCGAATTTCCTTCAGCGCGGGGAAATTCCGGCCCTTTGTCCATGCCCTGGTGGGCGGAGGGTATCTCCGGGAGAACGCCCCAGGCTCTTCGCTCTCCAACACTACATTTGCTTATGCCCTGGGCGGTGGCATTGACTATCATCTGATCCCACGCGTCAGCTGGCGGATACAGGCCGATGTGCTGGAGACACGTTTCTTCAGCATCACCCAAAACAATGCTCGGATCTCTACCGGCATCGTGGTTCACTTCTAGCCTGCCCTCGGACAAGATTGCTTGCGGGCACTGGCAACGGAGGGCTATCGAGAAGTGTTCAGGTTGCTCGCGGCTTAGGTTCTTTGATCTTCGGCAATAGGCTTTTGGGAATTGGCCTGCAGTCGCAGTGTTTTGCGTGTTCGGTGTGCCAGCGAATCCGTTCCTCTAGCGAGGCATTCTTGGGGATTTTGTTCTGGTCGTGCCAGGTTTTGTTCATAAGCTCGACGAGCTATTCTCGCAAAACCATCACTTCCGATTGCTTGGTGGGAAAGCTGATTCCCAGCTGCAAAGCCGCATCCCACAGCTTGAGCAGCCTTTCGGCACCCGGTCCGAAGCGCTCCCAACCGGGACCCGCGCCGGATCACCCTAACCCATACTTGCCGCGTTCAATCACTTTCTGCGCGATCTGCTGCCGCATGGCGACCACGTTGAACGGGTCATGCTTGCCCAACCGGCGCAGGATGGCGAGATGCGTGCGCAGTGTGTCGCCCTCTGCGGCCGCGGCAATCACTTTCCTCGCCGCAGCTTCAATTCTCTCGAGCGCCTGCGACAGATACACTCGAGTCATCGCCACCGGCAAAGCTGCCGAGGATTCCCCGCGACTCTCAACTATTTTCCTCGTCCGCAGCACTGCCGATTCCATGACATAAATCTCAATCACCATATCGGCGATCGCGCCCATCACTTCCTGCTGGTCCTGAATGGCCTGCATATATTTCTGCGTGGCCACGCCGGCCGCGAACAATCCCAGCTTTTTCGCCGATGCCACCAGCTTGCGCTCTTCCGCCAGCGGCCCTTCCAGTTCTTCTCCGAACGATGGCCCCGCCAGCACTTCTTCCATCAGCCGCTTGATCGCCGGCAGCAGCGGCAACTGTCCAGACATCGCACGCTTCAGCAGAAACCCCGTGATGATCAGCCGGTTGATCTCATTGGTGCCTTCGAAAATCCGGTTGATGCGCGCGTCACGATAAGCCCGCTCCGCCGGATACTCCTCGACGAATCCGTAGCCGCCGTAAACCTGCACCGTCTCGTCGACCACGTAATCAATCATCTCCGAGCCCCAAACTTTGATGATGGAACACTCGACGGCATACTCTTCAATCGCCTTGAGAGTTTCCTTGGCCGCGTCGCTCCCGGATTTGTCGACTTCGGCCAGCGCTACATCCATCATGCCGACCGTCCGGTAGACCAACGCTTCGCCCACATAGATCAGGGTTGCCATGTTGGCCAGCTTCTCGCGCACCAAGCCGAAGTCGGCGATCACTTTGCCAAACGCCTTGCGCTGCTTGGCATAGCCGATGGCATTTTCCAGTTGCACGCGCGCTCCGCCGACGCACATTGCCCCCAGCTTGAAGCGACCCACATTCAGAATGTTGAACGCAATCACATGCCCCCGGCCGATTTCCCCCAATACATTGTCGACCGGCACCTTGCAGTCGTTCAGAATCAGCGGGCACGTAGAGGATCCCCGGATTCCCATCTTGTGTTCTTCGGCGCCAACGGAAAATCCGGGAAAATCCTTCTCCACCAGAAATGCCGTGAACTTCTCGCCGTCAACTTTCGCAAACACGGTGAACAGATCAGCGAAGCCGGCATTGGTGATCCACATCTTCTCGCCGTTTAGGAGGTAATGCTTGCCGTCAGGCGACAACGTAGCCCGCGCCCGGCAATTCAGCGCGTCCGATCCGGACGACGCTTCCGAAAGTGCGTAAGCGCCGATAATTTCTCCCGCCGCCAGTCGCGGCAAATATTTCTTCTTCTGCTCTTCGGTGCCGAAATAGACGAGGGGCAGAGTCCCAATGCCGGTGTGCCCGCCCCAGGTCGTGGCAAAGCCCGCATACTTCGCGATGTGATCGGCAATCACGGCGGCAGTGACTTTGTCCATCTCCAGCCCGCCGTAAGCTTCTGGGATTTCGACCGAACTCAGGCCGAGCTCGCCAGCCTTCTTCAGCAACGCGCGGCTGATGGAAAAATCCTTGTGCTCCATCTTCTCGATGTTGGGCACAATCTCGTTGACGGCAAATTCTTCCGCCGTTTGCCCAATCAGCTGGTGCTGCTCGGAAAAATCTTCGGGAGTGAAAACTTCGTCGGTCTCACGTTCTTCGAGAAGAAAACCGCCGCCGGCAATTCTTGTCGCGGGAAGCAAAGTTGTGGCCATCAAACCTCCTCAGCAATCTGAGTTCCGTTCATATTCGTGGACCGTTCATGCCCTGAGATGCAACATCGGAGTCTACGCATTGGCGAGCTGACGCCTGCGCCTGTTCTTCGCGAACAAACTATCAGCAAAACCACCCCGATCAACACCAGCACTCCAGCGGCGGGATCGATTAGTAGAGCCGTTTCGAACATCGCGCCCTCCACAAAGTCAGAGGTGACGGAGACCTTGAGGTGAGGGTCGCCGAGAGCAAGCCGCGTACCATCGGCAAGGATATCCACTTCTAATCGATACGTGTGCCCTGCCTTGCCGTCGAAGCGCCCGATCTCGCGGGAAATTGTGTCACTTGCCCATGCCCCGCCCTTGTCATCGGCAGACGAGCCGCTCTGCGCAATCTTTCCATCACTCAACAAGACCCAAGAGGCATTCACCACCGCCGGAGAATCTGAGCAATCCTCCTGCGAAGAAGGAGACATGCCTAACAAGCAATTCAAAGTGTCGAACGGAATCTTCTTCTCGACTTCGATTTCTATTTCATAGGGATCAGACACGTTGACAGTAAACTCGCGCGTCCGGATATGGCCTACCGACATTGCGACAGGCATGTCGATGGGCACGTAGTGTCGCGTCCCCAGGTAAAGGACCCATCCGCCAAACAGAACGAGACCCACAAGGACGAAACCCGAACCGATCTTCGTAGTCAATCGCACGATTGCAATTCCGACGCTAGCCAAGATTCTCAAAAATCCCCGCCGCGCCCATGCCGCCGCCCACGCACATGGTCACCATGCCGTAGCGTGCGTTCCGGCGCTTGAGTTCACGAATAATCGTCGCGGTCAGCTTGGCTCCCGTGCATCCCAGCGGATGGCCCAGCGCAATCGCTCCCCCATTCGGATTCACCCGCTCGGGATCGAGCCCAGCTTCCCGGATCACGCTCAGCGCCTGCGCGGCAAACGCTTCGTTCAGTTCAATCACTTCAATATCCGAGAGCTTCAATCCCGCCAGCTTGAGCGCCTTCGGAATGGCGAACACCGGCCCGAGTCCCATTTCCTCCGGCTTGTAGCCCGCCGTCGCAAACGAAACATAGCGCGCCAGGGGCCGAATGCCCAGCGCCTGCGCCCGCTCCGCCGACATGACCACCGCCGCCGCCGCTCCATCCGACATCTGCGAAGAATTTCCGGCCGTCACCGTGCCTTTGGCGTGAAACACGGCCTTTAGCGCGCCCAGGGCTGCAACTGAAGTGTCCGCACGCGGCCCCTCGTCGGCTTTGAAAACCAACTCCTGCCGCTTCGGCTTGCTTCCATTGGGGGTGACAAAGCTCACTGGCACGTGCACGACTTCATCTTCGAATCTGCCCGCCGCCAGCGCCGCCACTGCCTTTTGATGGCTGCGCAAGGAAAACTCATCGGCAGCTTCCCGTGTGATACCCAGCCGCTGCGCCACGCGCTCCGCCGTCAGACCCATAGAAAGATAAGCATCCGGATAATGATCCACCAGCCACGGATTCGGCGAAATCTTATTTCCCATCATCGGCACCATCGACATTGACTCAGTGCCGCCCGCCACAATGATTTCCGCGCCGCCCGCCATGATCCGGTCTGCCGCCATGGCAATCGCCTGCAAGCCCGATGAGCAAAAGCGGTTGATGGTCATTGCCGAAACATTCACCGGCAATCCCGCCCGCAGCGAGGCGATCCGAGCCACATTCATCCCCTGCTCGCCCTCCGGCATGGCGCAGCCCAGAATGACATCTTCAATCTCCGCGGGATCGACCTGCGGCACCCGCGCCAGCGCTCCCTTGATAGCGATAGCGCCCAATTCATCCGGACGGGTAGATCGCAGGGTGCCCTTGAAGGCGCGCCCTACTGGCGTGCGCACCGAAGAAACAATCACAACTTCACGCATGGGAAACTCCAAACGGGCATGACTCAAACTCACGCCCTCGGTCTCGGTCGAATATCTATTCGCACTTTGGCTCCATCTGCTCGGTCTCTCAGCTGTTCGTGTAGATCCCCTAGGAACGAGACATACTCGTACATATCAGCGATGTAGACATTATCCACAATAGTGGCACTTTCTTTGAAAACAGCCGGAATCTTGTAACCAAAACACTGTTTCTCGCAAAGGCGAAATCCATTCCTTTCTAATTGCGCCTCAAGGTCGGAGTGAAAGCAGATTTTTTGCTTTTCCGGACTTGTTGCCAAAGATTTGAACTCTGCCAACGAATCTGAGATTGGCGAAAGTGTTCCAGCGGCAACATCTAGCTGGAGAATAGCACCTTGCTTATTCTCAAGAAAAAGATCGCCAAAAGCGTTGATCGCGACGAGTTGAAAGTCTTCCGGACACAGCCATCGCCACGCGTGCAGCAACTTTTCAACGGACAAGTCGCGGAGATCAAAATAAGAGATCATCCCTCAATTCCTCAGCGTTTCCCCCGTTTTCAGCGTGTACTGGATGCGCTCCTGCGTCTTCCTCTCCCCGCACAGCGATTTGAACGCCTCGCGCTCCAAATCCGGCAGATACTACTTACTCATCGGCGAGCCCGGCGTCGCATTCGAGCCACAAAGCACCCCGCCGCTGTTACGCAGGATCCGACGCGCTCTTTTCAACGCCCAGCCGATTTCCTCGGCCTTCCACCCAGTTTTCCGTTCGCTCTTGCAGCGGCCCGCTTGGCCGGACTTCGGGAGACACCTCCCATTTGTCCGAGCCTTGATGCCATCCACCGCTTGGAACCGAGTAGGCCCTCCAGGAGGCCGGGCAGGTACAAATCCGCGTCCAGTGTGGGGAAGTGAATACCGAAGCCGGAGGGGCTGATCTCGATTTCCTCGAGTTGCGCTGGTTTGGCATTCTCCAGACCTTGGGCATCGTGCGGGGAAAAGCTCAGATCCATCCGGGAACTAAGATGAATCACGATCTGGCCGCGGGAGCGATCGTAGTGAGCGTCAATGATCCTGGGTATGGAAGATTGCAGCCGCATCGCGCGCCGGCTCGCCCGCTCGAACCTATCAACCATTGCCATGAATGCTCCCCCATGCATCGCAGAGTAAGGCCTGCCGATTGCTCAACACGCTCGCGATATGCGTGATTTCGGGCCGCGAGAATCCGTAGTTTTCCCGAACCTCTACGGGCCCAACTGGGCAGTTCAAATTGAATACCGCTTCATCGCCCCTTCCGATCACATGCACATGCGCAGGCCTATGATCGTTTGGGTAAATGACTATCCGCAGTCCTTTAAATCTCAGAACCGTCGGCATTTCATCGAACCTTAGATTATCCTAAGCGCTTAGGTTATGCAAATCAATTCCTCAACGTTTTCCCCGTCTTCAGCGTGTACTGAATCCGCTCCTGCGTTTTCTTCTCGCCGCACAGCGATTTGAACGCCTCGCGCTCCAAATCCAGCAGATACTGCTCGCTCATGGGCGAGCCCGGCGTCACATTGCCGCCGCAGAGCACTTCGGCGATCTTCGTTCCCAGCTTCACTTCGTATTCCGTGATGTAGTCGCCCTGGCGCATCAAGTGCACTCCCATCTTGAGCATGGCCAAAACGTTCTCTCCCGGCGCGGGGATGTCCGTTCGCGGCTGCGGCGGCTCATACCCGGCGCGTACCATTTCCAGCGCCCGCGCTTTGGCGTCGGCCAGCACGCGCTCCCGATTCATGCTGATATCGTCTGATTCCGATAGAAACCCCAGCCCGCGCGCTTCCTCCGCGGAAGTCGAGACCTTCGCAGTCGCGATGGCCTCAAACGTCCGCTTCATGGCTTCCAGCATTTCGACGGACTCGCCTCGCCCGCCGGGACGAATCGTCGCCGCGCTGTCCACCGCCCGCAGCAACATCTCTTTACATCCCCCGCCGCCGGGAAGCAGCCCTACGCCCACTTCCACCAGGCCCATGTAGAGTTCCGCATGCGGCTGCCGCGCCGCCGCGTGCAGTGAAAGCTCCGTACCGCCACCTAACGTCATGCCAAACGGCGCGGCCACGACCGGCTTCAGCGAAAACTTGATGGCCTGCGTCATCCCCTGAAATTGCCGGATGGCGAGGTCGACATCGTCCCACTCTTCCTCCTGCACCGACATCAGCAGCAGCATCAAATTGGCGCCCACGGAGAAGTTCGCCGCATCGTTGCCAATCACAAACGCGTCGAATGGCTCACCCGCCCCGCCCGGCTTCAAGGTCTGCGCGATGAACTGGACGATGTCGGTGCCCAGCGTGTTCATTTTGGAATGAAACTCGATACACCCCACTCCATCCCCTAAATCAATCAGCGACGCTCCTGAATTACTCTTGACCACGCCTTTCGATTTCTTCGCAACCGCGACCGACCACACGCCAGCCGGAACCTCCACCGGTTGGTGCCGTGAAGTCTCCAGGTCGAAATAAGCTCGCGCCGAAGCTGGATTGGGATCGTCCACGTACCAGGATTTCCATCCCGCCGCCAGCAACTTCTCCGCGTTCGCCGCCACCGGCCGCCCGTCCTTCTTCATTCGTTCGATTGTGGCCTCGACCCCGGCCGCATCCCATAACTCAAACGGCCCCAGTTCCCAATTGAATCCCAGCCGCATAGCGCGGTCGATCTCGACCTCAGAACCCGAAATCTCCGGGATGCGATTTGCCGAATAAGTCCACAGGTCGGACAAAGCTGCCCACAGAAACTGTCCGGCCTTGTCTCCTTTCTGCGGCGCCTTCCCATCCAATCCGAGCAGCATGCGCACTCGCGCGCCGGTGTCTTCGACATTCTTCGCCATGTCGAGTGCTGGGAACTTCGGCTTTTTGCGCGGATGGTATTCCAGCGTCTTCCAGTCCAGCGCCAGCCGGTCGTCTTCCTTACCTTCTCCACTTTTGACTTTCTTGTAGAATCCGCCGCCGGTTTTGTCGCCCAACCATTTCCGCTCGAGCATCTGACGAAAGAAGTCGGGAAGTTTGCCCTCCGATTCCCCCATATTCCCGACCACATGGCCAAGAATGTCCAACCCCACCAAGTCAATGGTCCTAAAAGTGGCCGATCGCGGCCAGCCGATAGTCTGCCCAGTCAAGGCGTCGACATCTTCGACGCTCAAGTCCATTTCCTGCATCAGCCGCATTACGTTGAGCACCGAAAACGTCCCAATGCGGTTGCCGATGAAGTTGGGGGTGTCTTTCGCGTAGACCACGCCCTTGCCCAGGTGCACATCAGCGAAGCGCGCCACCGCGTCAATCAAAACCCGGTCGGTTTCCGGCGTGGGAATCACTTCCAGCAGCCGCATGTAGCGCGGCGGATTGAAAAAATGCGTCCCAAACCAGCAGCGCCGAAAGTCTTCGGGAAAGCCCTCGGCAATCCTCCTGACGGGCAATCCGCTAGTGTTCGTGGTGATGATCGTGCCCGGTTTCCGCAAAGCATCGACTTTCTTCAGCAGCTCGCGTTTGATGCCGAGATTCTCGACCACGGCCTCGATAATCCAATCCACTTCTCCCAGCCGTTTCAAATCGTCTTCAAAGTTGCCGATTGTGACCAGGCGCGACAGCGCTGGCTCAAAGAACGCCGCAGGCTTGGCTTTTCGCGCCGCTTCCAGTCCGCTCGCGGCGACCTTATTACGGGCAGCGTCCGCAGCCCCATCCGGCACGATATCGAGCAAAAGGCTGGGAATGCCCGCGTTGGCGAAATGCGCCGCGATCCGCGCCCCCATCGTTCCCGCGCCCAGAACCGCGACCTTGTGAATATGCTTCATAGATGACTCCAGATTTGGCTCCCTAGGGCAGTCTATCGACCGCCCAGTCGTCCTTGCCACTCCGGACCACCACCATCTGCCACAGGCGAGGATGCACCCGGCGGCCGGACGTGACCTCAAGCAACGTAACCGGAAAAGAATAGCGTCCCACTTTCAATTTCTTTCCTTGGCCGATTTCAAATGCGGAGCCGTCCCCTGGGGAAAAAAAATCGCCCAGTTGATCCTCGGATTTTCCTTGCTTGGCGGCATTCGTGAGCATGACCAACCCGTTCTCGCGATCTTCTGCCCGCCAGACGGAGAGAAATCGGTCTGCGGTCGCCAACGCGGAAACATAGTCGTTGTCGCGGCTATTCAATGCAGATTTCGCCCGCGCCTGAACCGGCAGCGGCGATATTAGATTTATGCAAAGAAAAAAAATACTCAAGAGAAGAACGGCAACCCGCGGCGCGGACCACCCGGACGACTTCATATGCCAGTTTGCCATGCGGCGTGTCTTACCTCCTACACAATGCCATTATGCGGGAGTGCCGCGGAAACCGCCCAGAAACAAAACCGGGCGCGTGCCGATTTAGATGTGGAGTGAGGATGGCATCGGGCACGCGCCCCAATCAAGTTGAGTTCATGCTAAAAGCGGCCTACCTTCAAGTCAAGATAAATCTTTTGTATTCAACACTATGCGACGAGTTCCGCAAGCACAAAAGCGGTCGCCGCTGCTGTGCCTCCAATCACCATGGTCTGTGATTTGGATCGCAATCCCGGTGCCGCCAAACCGCCCGTCCATCCGACATGCCAATCGGCAGCACACAAACCTCCGCGCAGGACAAATGCATTCCCACATGTTCGTCGTCATAGCGTCAAAACTCGGTGTGAGATTTCAGATACTGTTCCGCGCGCCGGATCACGTCCCGTTCGCCCCGGTAGGCCAGCCTGCGCGCGGCCTCCTGCAAAGGAATCCAAAGCGCCTGCTTGACTTCAATCCGCATCTCCGGCGAAATGTCGCCGATCTCGCCCGACTCGTAGCGCAGCAAGTAAAAGGAGACAATCTTGAAAACCCGCTGCTTATCTCCCCAAGTGCGGACGTAAACGTACTTGATGTCGGCCAATTTGCTGACCTGCCGGGCAATGAGCCCGGTTTCCTCGAAGATCTCCCGAATGGCGGTCTGCTCGGGCTTTTCTCCCGGATCCACCAGGCCCTTGGGCAAAGCCAATAGCATTTTTTGGGAACCCCGCTTGCCCCGAGTGACAGAAACCGGCGCTTCCCGCTGCGGTTCGATGACTGCGGCTTCCCAGCCCTGCGGCGTGTCCCGCACCACCACCCCACCCGCTGAAATCTCCCGCACCATGTGCCCCAAGTTATCAGGATCAGAGGAGTTAGTCACCGCCAGCGGTCAGCAGGTAAGGCCAACGTCGCTCCCGTGCGCAAACCTGGAAGCAGCGTGCGCTGACGATTTGTGTCGCCCTGGCATCCTACTTGCTAGATGATGTTGGGGTACCAGGCGAGGTAGGGGAGGACGTGTGGTCCCCATGACCAATCTGCGGAAAATTATTCACTCGGTGCGGGAGTTTGGACGCGGGGGCTCGCGCATTCCGGTTGCGCCGCCCAAGCCGGCTCCGGCGATCGGGCTCGCCCTCGGTGGCGGCTTCGCACGCGGCATCGCGCACGTGGGTGTCCTGAAAGTTCTCGAGGAAGAAAATATCCCCATCAAGTTTGTCGCGGGAACCAGCGTGGGCGCGTTGGTGGGCGCAGCCTATTGCAGCGGCTTGACTCCGGCCGAGTTGGAGGCCGTGGCCGCCCGCGTGCGCTTCCGCAGCTTTGCCCGCTGGACGCTTTCGCGCCTGGGCTTCGCCAGCAATCAGCGCATGGTCGCGTTCTTGAACAGCATCCTGAAAGCCGAGACATTTGAGCAACTGCGTATTCCAATGGCCGTGACGGCCACGGATTTCACCACCGGCGAGGGCGTAGTCTTTCGCACCGGCCCGCTAATCGAGCCTATTCGCGCCAGCTGCACCTATCCGGGAATGTTCCTCCCGGTAACTTTCGGCGGGCGCCTTCTCATTGATGGGATGCTCGCCTATTCCGTCCCCAGCGTGCCTTTGCGGGAAATGGGCGCGACTCGCGTGCTGGCCGTACACCTGAAAGGCAATTGGCTGAATCACGATGGCCCGCGCCATTTGTTCGACGTCATCGGACAATGCTTCTCCATCGCGCAAGAAATGAATTGTGGTGTTTGGCGAGCCGCCTCGGATCTGGTCCTCGAACCCGCGGTCAGCGGCTACGGCTACGACGATTTCGCGCACGCAGCGGATCTCATTCGCGCCGGCGAGGCCGCCACGCGCGCCGCCCTGCCCGAAATTCGCAAGTGGCTGGTCACGGAACCGGCCCGTCCCCCGCAAGCTCACGAATCACGCGCGACAAGACAACCTAGCCCCGTACTGCTGAGCGAAGAGTGAGCTCAGCGATCCAATACACTAATCTCACCAATCGTTTCGTGTAGGGCTTGGTCACCGGCCACGGACCTTGCTTGCCTCTCTAGCGAACCATCGCTAACTCCGCGCGCAGTTTGTGCGTCGCGCGGAAGAGCGTGTTCTTGATGGTGCCTTCGGTGGTGTTCAGGATTCCGGCAACGGTGCGCAGCCGGAGCCCGTGGTAATGCTTCAGTTCGAATACGGTTCGTTCTCTCGGGGAAAGCCTGCGCAGCGCGTGGAAGATGGTTTCGCGTAGTTCACGGCCTACCAGACTGCGTTCCGGACTGGCGCCAGGGCGATCGTCGGAAACGTGATCCAGCGCCGCTTCTTGCTCGCCGTCCGGATGAACCGTGATGGTGACATCGCGACCGCGATTGCGCGTTTTGCGCAGGTGGTCCAGGCACAGATTGGTCACGATGCGGTAAATCCAAGTGTAGAAAGTGCATTCAAAACGGAAGCTCCGCAGGTTGATGTAGGCGCGAAGGAAAGCTTCCTGATAGATATCCTGGGCATCTTCCTGCGAGCCGGTAAGGTGAACCGCCAGGCGGAGGACGGCGCGATCGTACTGGCGCACCAGTTCCTCGAAGGCGCAGGTGTCTCCCTGCTGGGCGCGGCGGATGAGTAGGCTGTCATCCACCTGAGCCGGGCGGGCTGCCGCAGGTTGGATGGACGGAACCAACTCGAAGCCGCCGTCACAGGCTGCCACCGTTTGCACGCTATTCGATTCGGACATCATGTAAATGCCTTTCCACAGCGTCTGCTTCAAAACGACTGTCAAGACGTAGCTGCGCCTCTACGCGGTCCATCAGCCCACAAACTTGTAGCCTGTCCCATGAACCGTCAGGATGAAACGGGGCTCTTCCGGTTTGGGCTCGACTTTCTGGCGCAAGCGCACGATGTGGGCATCGACGGTGCGGGTGGTCGGGAAGTGCTCATAACCCCAGACTTCTTCGAGCAGCCGGTCGCGGCTCAAAGTCTCACCCGGATGAACCAGGAAGTACTTCAACAGCTCAAATTCCTTGGAGGAAAAATCCAGCACTTTGCCTTTGCGCGAAACCTGGCAGCTGCGGAGGTCCAGCTCGACATCGCCAAAAGCGAAGCGGCCTTGCGAATTGGCGAGAGGCTGGGCGCGGCGCAACACAGCTTTCACCCGGGCCAGCAGTTCGCGAATGGAAAATGGCTTGGTCACGTAGTCGTCCGCGCCGATCTCGAGCCCGACCACTTTATCGACTTCCTGGCCGCGAGCGGTAAGCATGATGATCGGAATCCCAGGCCGTTTGGCTTTGAGTTGCTTGCACACGTCCAGCCCGCTCATGCGCGGCATCATGACGTCGAGCAAAACCAGATCCGGTGATTCCTTGAGCGCGGTTTCGAGGCCGGCGACGCCGTCCGCGGCGGTCAGGACCTCATAGCCCTCAAACTCAAAGTTGTCGCGCAATCCAGACACCATGTTGGGCTCATCTTCGACAATGAGGATTTTCGTCATTCCTCCGCTCCCGAGCTTTGCTCCGGTGTGGGTTTGCCAGATTCCGCACCCTGGTTCACCGGCAGCGAGATGGTGAACTTGCTGCCCTCGCCGGGCACGCTATCCACCAGCACCTTTCCCCCATGAGCCCGCACGATGTGGCGAACTAAAGAGAGCCCCAAGCCGCTTCCCTTGGTGTTGTGAACCAAGGGGTCGCCCACGCGATAAAACTTCTCGAAAATCTTGTGCTGCTCTTGGTCTGGGATGCCGATGCCGTGGTCGATGACCTCCAGCCTCACCGAACCGTTCTTCCGGTACAAGTTGACCCCGATGTATTTCCGGTCGTACGAGTACTTGAGAGCGTTGTTCACCAGGTTCAGCAGAGAGCGCGATAATGCTTCACGATCCACTCTCAAGGGTGGCACGTCGTCGCTGATTTTCTCCTCGTAGACGAAACCGTTTTGTTCGATCTGGTAACGGTAAGAGTCGAGCGTGGTGTGCACCAGTTCGCGCATATCGGTTTCGCGGAAGTCGTATTCCTTGCGGCCGGCCTCGATCCGCGAAAAATCAAGAATGTTGTTGATCAGCGCGCTCAGCCGTTCGCTTTCTTTGCGAATGATGCGGTAGTACTCCTGATATTTTTCCGGACTGGTGATGCGGCCCATCTCCAGCGTCTCGGCATAGAGACGAATGAGGGAAAGCGGGGTACGCAGCTCGTGCGAAACGTTGGAGACGAAGTCGGATTTCAGCCGGGCCAAAGCCATTTCCTTGGCGACGTTGCGATGGTTCAGCACGATTCCCGCGGCCAGCAGAACGGTCAGCCCGCCCAACACCAAGAAACCGATGCGCACAAAATGATCGCCCAACGCTTCTAGGGTGGTGCCGCGCAATTTGATACCGAGCGTCAGTCCGGGGAATGCGCCTTCCAGGTTGCGCTCGACTTCCGGGACGCCGCCATCCCATCCGGTGGAGGCCGCCAGCGGAGCGGAGTCGCTCCGTTCGTGCAACATGATGACCGCCGGGTTCTTCTCGCTCTGGCCGGTGGTGACATTGTGACTCAGCAGTGTATTCAGCATTTCCGGAAAGAACTGCTGCCGCAGATAGTCGGCATCGAAAGCGATGCCACCGACACCCTGCACCTGGCCAGAGGGGTTGGTGATTAGAAACAAGGCGACGGACTGATAAACGCGCTTGTCACCGCGCGGCGCCGAGTTGTCGAAGAAATGGTAGGGGATGCCTTTCTTCTGGGTCTCGCCGATTTCGTCGACCGCCTCCTTGTACTCCAGCTTCATCCAGCCATCCATCATGTGGGATAGGTCGTCGGCCTCATCATGGAATCCGGCATCTTTAAGGCTGTAGGGTTGGGAGCGAAATACCAGGCCGCCCGCCGGGTCGTACACAAAAACGTGTGCGACGTAAGGATGCGCGGCCAAAATGCGATCCAGGGTGATGGAGCATGCCTCGCTGGGAGCGGGGAAACCGGCGCGAGCGTCATCCATCAAACCGTAAGCCCGCTGGTTGAGCTGCTTCTCGGAGATTTGCAGAACTTGCGTGAAATCGCGCTGAATGGCGGCTTCGACCCCGCGATCACGCTGGATGGTTTGCAAATGGAGCGCGCTCAGGAGCACAAGCGCCGTAGCCGGCAGTACTACGGCCAGCTCAAAGGCCATAATCAGGCGGGTGCGATCTTTGCTGTTGTTGCGGCGCTGCTTTGCCATGACGCTCCCGGTTTCCAGCAACTACCTGGCTACCGCACTCGAAACATACTTGAGTGTGACAGGGCGGGCGTCAATTGCCAGTAAAAAGCTGTAAAAAGTTGTGAACTGGTTGACGCGTAGGGTGCCGACGCGGCAAATACCGGCGCGAGCAATAGCGGGGATAGTTTCAATTGGTCGGGGCGCGCGGATTTGAACCGCGGACCCCCTGCGCCCAAGGCAGGTGCGCTACCAGGCTGCGCTACGCC
>Ga0209415_10000904_pt1 | contig 56505 bp, 45 predicted proteins | sample PeaSoiSIISIP2007_FD_187696 | JGI IMG/M metagenome (GOLD analysis project Ga0209415, IMG submission 187696) | Peat soil microbial communities from Weissenstadt, Germany - SII-SIP-2007 (SPAdes) (version 2) | ecosystem: Environmental > Terrestrial > Soil > Wetlands > Peat | place: Germany... | reverse complement strand
CCGGTGGATAACTTCACAGGGGGGGGTGACATTTTCATCGGGCCATTAGGGTGACATTTTCACGTTGCTACAACAGCTTGGGGCCGATGTGATAGATTCTTTCGGCATGGCAGGATGGAAAAAGACCGCTCTCCTGATCGTCGTCGCGTGTCTTCTCTTGCTTCTGCTTCTCTCCGTTGTCGGAAAACTCCCCAAGTGGGCCACGCGGGCAGCGCCATGGAACGCCGGGGCAATTCAAGCCACCTTTGCGGGAGTGAGCGTACGGGAAATCGATCCAAGCCACGCGGCCGTGCTTCTTTCTTACGATCTCGAAAATAAGACCGAAACCGATTACCAGCTCACCAGCGGGCCCAATGTTGTCATCATGAGCCGTCTGGCCGCCGATAGAACTTTGAACTCCGACCGGCCGGCAAACTTGGAGTCCTCCGCGTTTGTTCCGGCAAGGAATAGGACTCGCATAGCGCTCGAGCTGACTCGATCCTTCAATTGGCCGGCGGAGAAAGACGCCGCTGCGGACCAGAGCCTCAGGCAATTGGTCGCCAGTCAAGTGGCCGGCCTGACAGGTTTTGTGCTCTTCGACCAGACATCCCGATATCAGATTGAGCTCCCGACCGTCTCGCCGCAGCTCGAAAAGCCGCCTCTCGTGTCCGGGCAGAACTGACCCTTCGCTGTTACTGAACAAGCTAAGAGGCCTGGCCTACTTCCCCGCGAATAGGGAACTTGAATTGCTCGTAATCACGCCGTACAATAGCGCAAATCGGCAGTTTGTTGCGGAATGCCCCCTGCAACCTAAGGAAACTACGTTCCTTATGTCTGGCGCTCTCGCACCTGTGGAAAACTCTTTCCCGTCATCCGAACGTCGTGTGCACACTCGCCAGCAGCCCAAGTCGCTGGCGTACGTCGTCCTCGACGAGGGCAATGGCGGAATCGTTCTGAATATAAGCGAGGGCGGCTTCTCCGTCCAGGCAGTCACCAGTCTGGTGGAAGACGTCCTGGCGAGCGTGCGTTTCCAGTTGTCGGAGTCCCGGGAATGGATCGAAACGCCCGCTCGCATCGCTTGGCGGGGCGAATCGAGAAAGCTCGTAGGACTGGCGTTCGTTGACCTCCCCGAGCCGGCGCGAGGCCAGATCAGGGAGTGGATATCCCGTGACGCCACGCTGGACAAGCATCCGGTCGAGGCACCCCGGCCTTCGACAGAGAAACGCCACGATATAACCCCTGCTGCGCCCACTCTTGAGATTGTACCCGCTGTCGGTGCGACGAACGTATCGGCGCCTTCAGCCGGACGCAGCCCTATTCGGGCTCTCGGCCGGACCCAAGACTCGGCGCTGAGCTTAACCGGTTCCACGGCCAAAGCGGCACCGCAGGCTAGCGGAGCCTCTCGTAACTACGCGGCCGTTAGTGCTTTGGTGGCGCTCCTTGCCCTTGGTTCACTGGCCGCCGGATGGGCAGTCGGTCGCGGCGAATGGGATAAAGTTCTTCAGAGATTCGATTCGCTCGCCGGGCGTACACGTGCGAGCGCGCCGGAGACGCCGCCTTCCTCCGTCGTTGTCGCGCCAGTTTCCGAAATCGAAGTCGTGGACGCAAGCAATCAGCGGTGGACGATTCCCTTCGACGGCTCCGCGAACTCAACTGAAGAAAGGCCCCGCCAACCTGTACCCGCCAAACCGGTCTCGCAGCCCCCCAAGCCGCAGATTACGTTCCGCACGTGGGTTCTGACTCCGCCCCATCTTCCGGGGGGGACGACGGGCGGCAACGGAACCGACAACTCGAATCCACCAGCCATGTCCGACTCGCCCGATAGCCCCACTGCCATCGATCCATCCAAGTGGGCTGATTCCCACATCTCGGCGCCCCCGCCACCTCCTCCCGCCCAGCCATCGGAATACGCTGCCACAACCATAAGGGAAGGTGGATTGATCCACCGCGTTGATCCCATCTATCCGGCGCTTGCAAGGGACCGAGGAGTGGAAGGAACCGTCAAACTTCATGTCACAGTGGGCCAGGATGGCGTCGTTCGCGGCGTCGAGCTTCTGGGCGGCCCGCAACTTCTGCTGGAAGCGGCGAGGAGCGCTGTTCGCCAGTGGCGTTATTCTCCGACCCTGCTGAATGGCAAGCCTATTGAGACGCAGCGAGATATCAGTCTCGTCTTTCGATTGTCACCGTAGTCTGATTAAGAGTGGCTTGCCCGCGTCTTGCCTCAGGGATTTCAATTGATGTAGGTAATCAACAATTTCGATTGGACTTGGCACGCATCCGGCTTCTAGAGTTTTCACCGGAGACGGCGGCTCCCCAACCGAACGTGTCGCTGCACTCGGGTTCCTGCCGGTTGCAGGGCATCGGGGGTTTGCATGTCCGCGACGCGCGACGACGGACTCGCGTCTCAGCCCTTCCGCCGTGAGATAAAGAAAGGTGGGCGCAATGGCACAACCAGGCGTCCGATTGAAACGGTATCAGGATGGAACTCCACACATGAGCCAGAGTGCTCGGGCTAGCGACACCCAACACGTTTTGACTCTCGAGGAAATCGGCAATCTCACCCGGCAGAGCGGAAAGCCGGCCGAGACCCTCATGAACGTCGTTGCGCTGATTGCCAAACGCTTCAAAACGGATGTCTGTTCGGTTTACTTACTGGAACCCGACCGGGCAAACCTGGTGCTCGCAGCGACGGTCGGACTCCAGCGGCGATGCATCGGCACCCTGCGAATGGGGATTCAGGAAGGCTTGACGGGCCTTGTGGCGGAACAAGTGGTGCCCGTGGCGGTCGAACAGGCAAAGCAACATCCTCGCTTTAAGTATTTCAAGGAAGCTGACGAAGACAAGTTCGAGTCCTTTCTCGGTGTGCCCCTAATCGACCGCGGCGTGTTGCAAGGTGTGCTGGTCGTGCAAACAATCGAACCACGCGTGTTTCGAGAGGACGAAATTCGAAATCTGGTGGAGGCCGCCGCCGAGGTCGCACCGGTGGTGAGCGAAGCGCGCACACTCGATCGCTTCATCGCGCCGATTCAGGAGCGGCTATGGTCACTCGCTCTGAATCTCTGGTGGAGCTGGGACCACGATTCGACCAGCATCTTTCTCGACCTGGATCCGGTGCGCTGGACCGAGCTCAATCACAATCCGATCACGCTCCTCGGCGAATTTCCGCTGGCGAGGCTTGAACGGCGAGCGAGCGAGCTCGTGCTGCACAGCCGGATCAACTATGTGTACCGCCGCCACCGCGAGTATCTCGAGAAGGACCGCACGTGGGGAGCGAGGCACGCCGGAATTCTGAGGCCGCGCCCGGTCGCCTATTTCTCGGCGGAGTTTGGGTTGCATGAGTCGATGCCGATCTACTCCGGAGGACTCGGCGTTCTGGCCGGAGATCACATCAAAAGCGCGTCCGACCTGGGAATTCCGTTGGTCGGGATCGGCCTGTACTACGGCCAGGGCTATTTCCGCCAGTGGCTCGACAGGGACGGTTGGCAGCGCGAGGAATATCTTCAGACGGACATCAGTCAATTGCCGATGGAGCCCGCCATCAACAAGAGCGGCGAGCCGGTGATGGTGCAGGTCGAGACGCGCGGCGGATCGATCCGCGCGAAGGTCTGGCGCGTCAACGTGGGACGCTGCGATCTGCTGCTGCTTGATTCGAACGTCGAAGGAAACGCCCCCGAGGACCGCGAGCTCACTTCACGGCTCTACGGCGGCGACCGGCGCATTCGCATTCGCCAGGAGTTGCTCCTCGGCGTCGGAGGCTATCGCGCGTTGAAGGCGATGGGGATCACGCCCGGCGTTCTGCACCTGAACGAAGGGCACAGCGGATTTGCGGTGCTCGAAGCGATCCGCACGCGGATGCAGGATGAAGGCCTGAGCTTTCAGGACGCCGCACCCCGCGTGTCACGAGAGGTCGTCTTCACGACCCACACACCGGTACCTGCGGGCCACGACCGGTTTGACGCTGGTCTCATGGAGGAACACCTCGGCCCCTTGCGGGATCAGCTCGGTCTTTCCCACGAGGGCCTGATGGCAATAGGCCGGGTCGATTCATACAGCGACGAAGAATTCACAATGACAGTCCTGGGTCTAAAGCTCTCGCGGCGCGCCAACGCCGTCTCGGCACTGCACGGGGAAGTCTCGCGTGCAATGTGGAAAGCGCTCGCTCCAGGCAAGGCTGAGGATGCGGTTCCGATTGGGCATATCACCAACGGCGTGCACGTTCCTACGTGGCTTGCGCCGCAGATGTTTCGCCTCTACGACCGGCACCTCGGCACCGGCTGGCACGAGCACAGCAGCGAGCAGAAGATCTGGGAAAACATCGAGAATGTCGACGACGGCGAGCTCTGGGAGACGCACCTGAGTCTGAAGTTGCAGCTTCTGGAATTCGTGCGCCGCCGCGCCGTGGATCAGGCTGTGCGCCGCGACGAACCGGCGGAAGACCTCGAGCGGCTCAGCGGCGTGCTCAGTCCCGATGCGCTGACGATCGGATTCGCCCGCAGGTTTGCGACCTACAAGCGGGCCAACCTTGTGATGACGGATATCGAGAAGCTGGCGTCGATGGTGAACGACCCGAAGCGTCCGGTGCAGTTCGTATTCGCCGGCAAGGCACATCCGAATGACGAGCCCGCCAAGCGCGTGCTACAGCAGGTGTCCGCACTGACGCGCGATTCGAAGTTCGCCGACCGGTTCGTTTTTGTCGAAGACTACGACATTAGCGTTGGACGCCATTTGGTGCAGGGCGTCGACGTGTGGCTCAACAATCCACGACGGCCCTTTGAGGCTTCCGGCACGAGCGGCCAGAAGGTGGTCTTGAACGGCGGCCTCAATCTCTCCGTCCTCGACGGCTGGTGGGCGGAGGCGTACGACGGTCTGAATGGCTTTGCGATCGGGACGGGCCGCACCCACTCGAACATGAACGTCCACGACACGCGCGACGGCGAGGAACTCTACCGGGTTCTGCGCGAAGAAGTGATTCCCCTCTACTATCAGCGCGACCGCGACGGTCTGCCGCGTGGCTGGATCAAGCGCATGAAGCGAACCATCCGGACGCTCGGCTGGCGGTTCAATGCCGATCGCATGGTAATGGACTACGCGCTGAAGTGTTACGTTCCAGCCGCGGGCGGCACGTCGAGCGACATGAGCGCAACGCTGTAAGCCGCAGTGCGATTGCACTCGACGCTCGTGCAAGGCTTCCCGAAACCCAGATTTATCCATTCGGCTTTCCGTTTGCTCCGGCCAACGTCGCGCTCGAAGACCGGTTCCGCTATAATCTCAACAGCCAAAAAATCACTGCGGGCACACGCATTTGGAATGGACGTGATCGGTTAGGATGCCAGCTTTCCCAACAACCCCCTCGGGCAGCGCGGCGAGAGGAGCCGAGCGGCTCGGGCGTACCGCTTCGGCCGGCCAGAACAGCCCCCCAAAACAGCCTGTGTGGAAGCTTCTGCCCGATGTGTGGGCGCTGATCAAGCCGCGGCGCGCGGTTCTCGCCGTCGGATTCGTGCTGATGATGATCAACCGTGTTTCGGGGCTGGTGGCTCCCGGATCGCTCAAGTATCTGTTCGACGACGTGATCGGCAAGCATCAGGCGCAACTGTTGCCGCGGATCGTGCTGGCGGTGATCGGCGCAACGATCATTCAGGGACTGACTTCCTATTCGCTCACGCAGTTGCTCTCCAAGTCCTCCCAGAGAATGATTACGGAGCTGCGAGTGAAGGTGCAGGCGCATATCGGACGGCTCCCGGTTTCGTTCTACGACGCAAATCGGACCGGCGTGCTCGTCTCGCGGATCATGAGCGACGTCGAGGGCGTGCGAAATCTGATCGGGACCGGTCTGGTGGATTTTTTCGGCGGAATCATCACGGCGATCCTGGCGCTGGGCTACCTCTTGCGCGTGAGCGTTTCGATGACGGCGGCGGCGTTTGTGGCCGTCTTGATCTTTGGGCTCGGGCTGAGCCAGGCGCTCAAGAAAATCCGCCCCATGTACCGCGCTCGGCCGAAGCTCAATGCGGAGGTGACCGGCAGGCTAACGGAATCGCTCGGTGGAGTGCGCGTCGTGAAGGGGTATCACGCCGAGGAGCGCGAAGAGAAGGTTTTTCAAGGCGGCGTCCAGAAGCTGCTCGACAATGTCCTTCAGACGCTTACGGCTACTTCCCTGATGAGCTTTTCCGCCACCGCGCTGATGGGAATCGTCAGCGCTTCGATGATGTTCCTCGGCGCGCGAAACATTCTTGCCGGGACGATGACGCCAGGGCTTCTGGTTTCCTACATGGCTTTCCTCGCGATGCTGATCGCGCCCGTAGCGCAAATTGCATCGATCGGTCCCCAGATGTCGGAGGCGCTGGCGGGACTCGAACGGACTCGCGAAGTGCTGAACGAACAGCTCGAGGATCAGGATCCGCGGCGCACGGAGCGGCTCGATCGCGTCGAAGGCCGCGTGGTTTTCGACGGAGTGGACTTCGCTTACGATCCCGGCAAGCCCGTGCTGCGCGAAGTAAGCTTCGAATCGGCGCCGGATACCGTGACGGCGCTCGTCGGTCCCTCCGGCGCAGGAAAATCGACGATCATCGGATTGATTGCCGCGTTTTACATCCCCACAGCCGGCCGGGTGCTGGTCGACGGGATTGATCTGGCGCACGTGCGCCTTGATTCCTACCGCACCCAGCTCGGCGTCGTGCTTCAGGAGACTTTTCTCTTCGACGGCACGATCCGCGAAAACGTCGCCTTTTCGCGCCCCGACGCGAGCGAGCAGGAAATTCTCGCAGCCTGCCGGATTGCGCGCGTGGACGAATTCGCCGAGACGTTCGAGAAGAAATACGACACGGTGGTCGGCGAGCGTGGCGTCAAGCTTTCCGGAGGCCAGAGGCAGCGCGTCTCGATTGCTCGCGCGATTCTGGCGGACCCGCGCATCCTGATCCTCGACGAAGCCACTTCGAGCCTCGATTCCGAATCGGAGGCGCTGATCCAGGAGGGATTGCGTTACCTGATGCGCGGCCGCACGACGTTTGTCATCGCGCACCGGCTCTCCACGATCCGCCGCGCCGATCAGATTCTGGTTGTCGAAGCGGGCCGGATCATCGAACGCGGCACGCATGCTTCGCTCTATGCAGCCGGAGGGCGCTACTACGACCTCTACACAAAACAGCACGGCATCGAAACGAATCTCTTCCTCGCTCCCGGCGAAGGCGGTTTGGAGCCGGAAGAAATCCCGGCCGCGAATGCGGGACCTGACGCCACCAACGCGAGAGACGCGGGGCTTCCCGATGCAATTCGCATGATTCGCGAGCGGCGAACTTGAGCTTCCGTACCACCGTCACAAGATTTCAGGAATATGCGAAACTGACTCGATCCGCAGGGAACGCTTCGTGCTTCGAGCCGGCGGCCGCGCTGCGGCTCATGCCTGAATCCCGCTGGAGTCAGAGTTGAAAGCGAAGAAATGTCCGAGGTAACGATCGCAGTTCCCGGTGGTGTGGACGCGACCGACGGCCTGCCCGCAGGCCGCCGCGGCTGGGCTATGCTGACGTATTGCATCGGGCTCTCGATGTCGGTCCTCGACGGGAATATCGCCAACACGGCGCTGCCGAATATTGCCCGGCAGCTGAATGCAAGCCCCGCCGTATCGATCTGGGTCGTCAATGCGTTCCTGCTTGCCGTCGCCATCTGTGTGGTTCCGCTGTCCTCGCTTGTGGACATCATCGGCTACAAGCGCGTGTACCAGGCCGGCTTAGCGCTTTTCACTTTGGCGTCGGTGGGATGCTCTCTTCCGCACTCGTTGAACACGCTGGTCCTCGCGCGCGTTTTCCAAGGGGTCGGAGCCGCATGCATCTGGAGCACGTCCGCCGCAGTGATGCGGTACACGTACCCGCGCGCGGTGCTCGGCCATGGCATCGGCCTCGGCGGAATGGTCGTGTTCACGTCCGCGGCCGCCGGCCCGTCGATCGCCTCGGCGATTCTGGCCGTCGCCTCGTGGCACTGGCTGTTCGCGATCAATATTCCTTTTGGCCTGTTGTCGCTCAGCATGTCGGAACGATTCCTCGCGCCCGCCGAAGGCACGCGGCATCGCTGGGACCTGTGGAGCGCCGTGCTAAACGCCGCGACGGTGACTCTGCTGATCCGGGGCATCGACGGCGTCGGCAACCTCGAACGCGTCCCCATCGTCGCGGCCGAGTTGGTCGGCTCAGTCGTATTCGGATTCCTGTTGGTTCGCCGGCAGATTTCGCTGGACGTCCCTATGTTGGCGATCGACCTTTTCGATCGTCCGATCTTCGCCCTCTCCAGCGCGGCATCGTTATGCACGTTCATGGGACAGGGGCTCGCGTTCGTGGTTCTTCCCTTCTATTTCATCGACGGTCTGGGATTTTCGCAGGTGTGGGCGGGAATTCTCTTGACGCCTTGGCCGCTTGCCGGCGGCATCATGTCTCACGTGTCAGGACGCCTCGCGGATCGCTATCCGATCAGGGTCCTTGGCACGGTTGGCATGGCGGGAATGGCCATCGGCCTTTTGCTGCTCGCGACGCTGCCGCCACATCCCACTCCCCTTCAGATTATTTGGAGGGCCGCTTTTGGAGGAATGGGCTTCGGTTTCTTCGGCGCGCCCAACAACAGGGCAATGGTTGCCAGCGCCCCACGCGAACGAAGTGGTGGCGCCGGCGGGATCAGCACGATGTCGCGGCTGCTAGGACAATCGATCGGCGTGTCCGTCGTGGCCGTCATTTTCAGCCTCTCGGCGCGCGGCGGCGCGACGCTCCACGGCGCCAAACTCGCGTTGTTGTTCGGCGCAGGCTTCTGCGTGATTTCGGGAATCATCAGCGGCGCTCGCCAACCCCACCTCCAGCCGGAATAGGCGCCGGTCCCGCAATTAGCTGGAAGCCCGTCGGCCTCAGTCCTAGCCATCTCAAAACCCAATTTCGCCGGGACATCTACACAAATTCAGCCGGATTGAAATTCTTGATATGTTGAATCGGAAAAATCTTGGGATCCCCGGGCGCTCAGTTCAGGGGGAACAGCCGTGCGAAAAGATGTTAAAATGCTGTCTCGCCCAGGCAGAACTTCGAACATGCGGAAGAAGATCAAGTCAGACTACCCATTTCAGGGCTTACCCAAAGCGCAGGGACTTTACCGCCCGCAGCACGAGCACGACGCCTGTGGCGTCGGCTTCGTGGCCAACATCGAGGGCCAGAAGTCTCATGACATCGTGCTGAAGGGCATTCAGATCCTGATCAACCTCACGCATCGCGGCGCCTGCGGGTGCGATCCGGAAACGGGCGACGGCGCCGGTATTTTGATTCAGATTCCCCACTCGTTTTTCGAGCGCGAATGCAAGAAGCTTGGCTTCACTCTCCCCGCGCCGGGGGAATATGGCGTCGGAATGGTGTTCCTCCCCGTCGATCCTCAGGAGCGGATGCTCTGCGAAGGCATCGTCGAGAAAACCGCGCGCGCGGAAGGCTTGAAGGTTCTCGGCTGGCGCGACACCCCCATCAACGGAGACATGATCGGGCGCGTGGCCCGCAACTCGCAGCCCTACATCGAACAGATTTTCATCCGGCGCTCGCCCGGCATGGATCAGGACGCGCTCGAGCGGAAGCTTTACGTGCTGCGCAAGGCTGCGGAGACCGCCGTCGCGGAATCCGACCTGAAGGAGAAGGAATTCTTTTACATCCCGTCTCTTTCATCGCGCACGATTGTTTACAAGGGATTGCTGCTCGCTCCACAGATCACGAACTTCTACAAGGAGCTTTCCGATCCCGAGGTGATGAGCGCGCTGTGCCTGGTCCACCAACGCTTTTCCACGAACACGTTTCCGAGCTGGCAACTGGCGCACCCGTATCGCTACGTGTGTCACAACGGCGAGATCAACACCCTGCGCGGGAACGTGAACTGGATGTACGCGCGGCAGTCCGTGCTGGCATCTCCTTTATTCGGCAAGGACATCGAAAAACTTTTGCCGATTATCACTCCGGGCGGCAGCGACTCCGCCATGCTCGATAACGCCGTGGAACTGCTCGCGCTGGGCGGCCGCAGCCTGCCGCACGTGATGTCGATGCTGATCCCCGAAGCGTGGGACAACGATCCCACCATGCCGCCGGACGTCAAGGCGTTCTACGAATACCATGCCTCGCTGATGGAGCCGTGGGATGGCCCGGCTGCCGTTGCATTCACCGATGGACGCATCATCGGCGCGAAGCTGGATCGCAACGGGTTGCGCCCGGGCCGCTACGTGGTCACTGCGGACGGCCTGGTCATCATGGCCTCGGAGGCCGGTGTACTCCCCGTCAAGCCGGAAGACGTGCGCATAAAGGGACGGCTCGCGCCGGGCCGCATGCTGCTTGTCGATACGGTGCAGAAACGCTTGATCGCGGACGAAGAAGTGAAGAAACAGCTCGCGTCGCGGCAGCCTTACGCGGAGTGGCTGAAGGAAAACCAGATCACTCTGGATCATCTCCCCAGCCCCACCAACGTGAACAACACCAATCACGACACGATCTTGATGCGCCAGCGCGCCTTCGGCTACACGGATGAGGACTTGAAGACGATCCTCCAGCCTTCCGCGTCAAAGGGCGAAGAGCCCGTCGGATCGATGGGCATCGACACGCCGCTTGCTTGCCTGTCGGACAAGCCGCAGACGCTTTTCAACTATTTCAAGCAGACGTTCGCCCAAGTGACGAATCCCGCGATCGATTCGATCCGCGAAGATCTCGTGATGTCGCTGAACACCTACATCGGACGCGAGGGAAACCTCCTCGATGAAACGCCGAAGCAATGCCATACGCTCAAGCTTCGCCACCCGATCATTTCGAATTGGAGGCTCGAGAAGCTGCGCAGCGTGAAATGGGGCGATTTCCTCGCCACCACGCTTTCCGCGCTGTTCCGCGTGGAAGGCGGAGTGCAGGAACTTGAAAAAGCGATCGACACGCTATGCGAGCGCGCCTCGGCCGCGATCAAGTCCGGTTACACGCTGCTGATTCTTTCCGATCGCGGCGTTGATAAGCACCATGCGCCCATTCCCAGCCTGCTCGCGCTCTCGGCCGTTCACAATCATCTGATCCGCGAAAAGACGCGCAATCAGGTCGCTCTGATCGTCGAGTCAGGCGAGCCCCGCGAGGTGATGCACTTTGCATTGCTCCTCGGTTACGGCGCCAGCGCTGTCAATCCGTACCTCGCCATCGAGACGCTCGAGCATCTTTACAAGGACGGCAGCTTCCCCTCCGGCGAAGAATGGGACAAGGTTTTCAAGCGCTACATGAAGTCCGTCGATAAGGGCCTGCTGAAAACTTTCTCCAAGATGGGAATCTCCACGCTCCAGAGCTATCAGGGCGCCCAGATTTTCGAGGCCATCGGCTTGAACCGGGCTCTCATCGAGCGCTACTTCACGGGAACGTCCTCACGGATCGAGGGTGTGGGAATCGAAGTCCTGGCCCTCGAGGCGCTCTTGAAGCACGAGTTCGCGATGCAGCCGCCGAGTGAATCCGAGACGGAACTTCGCGTGGGCGGCGAATATCAGTACCGTGTGCGCGGTGAGCGGCATCTCCTGAATCCGCTGACGGTCAGCAAGCTCCAGAACGCCGTCCGGCAGTCCAGGTTCGAAAACTTCGAGGAGTTCGCGGACGTCGTGAACCAGCAAAATCGCGACCTCCTGATGCTGCGCGGCATGTTCGATTTCAAACCGAACGGCTCGCCCGTTCCGCTCGAAGATGTCGAGCCCGCCTCGGAAATCGTGAAGCGCTTCGCAACCGGGGCCATGTCCTTCGGATCGATCAGCAAGGAAGCCCACGAGACTCTGGCGATTGCCATGAACCGCATGGGCGCAAGGTCCAACACAGGCGAAGGCGGCGAGGATGAAGTCAGGTTCCATCCGGACGCGAACGGGGACCTGCGCCGCAGCGCGATCAAGCAGGTGGCGTCGGCCCGTTTCGGAGTCACCACCAATTACCTCGTGAATGCGGACGACCTGCAGATCAAGATTTCGCAGGGCGCGAAGCCCGGCGAAGGCGGCCAGTTGCCCGGCCACAAAGTGGACGAGATCATCGCGCGCGTGCGCCACTCGATTCCCGGCGTGGGGCTGATTTCACCACCGCCGCACCACGATATCTATTCGATCGAGGACCTGGCCCAGCTCATCCACGATTTGAAGAACGCCAACCCTCGAGCGCGGATTTCGGTGAAGCTCGTGGCCGAGGCTGGCGTGGGCACGGTGGCAGCCGGTGTGGCGAAAGCCCACGCCGACGTGATCCTCATCAGCGGCTACGACGGCGGCACGGGCGCTTCGCCCATCAGTTCGATTCGCCATGCCGGCGTTCCGTGGGAGCTCGGACTTTCCGAGACGCAGCAGGTGCTGGTGCTTAACGACCTGCGCAGCCGCGTGCGCCTCCAGGTTGACGGCAAGCTGCAAACGGGGCGCGACGTGGCCATCGCGGCGCTGCTCGGTGCCGAGGAGTTCGGATTTTCCACCGCGCCACTCATGGCGATGGGCTGCATCATGATGCGCAAGTGCCACCTGAACACCTGCCCGGTCGGCATCGCGACGCAAGATCCCGAACTCCGGAAGAAGTTCCAGGGGCATCCCGAGCACGTGATCAATTTCTTTTTCTTCGTCGCCGAGGATTTGCGGCGAATCATGGCGGAGCTGGGATTCCGGACGCTCAACGAGATGGTCGGCCGCGTCGATTGCCTGGTCCAGCGGACCGATATCGAGCATTGGAAAGCCAAGGGGATAGACCTCTCCGCGGTTCTCTACGATCCGCCGATGCCGAGCCACATCGGGCGCCGCTGCCTGATCGCGCAGGATCACGGCCTCGAGAAAGCGCTCGACTACAAGCTGATTGAAATGACGCAGGAGGCCCTCGAGAATCGCACTCCGGTCTCGCTCAGCATGCCGATTCGCAATGTTCATCGCACGGTCGGCACCATGCTCTCCGGCGAAATCGCCCGCAGGTATGGATCCGCAGGCTTGCCGGATGACACGATCCAGGTCCAGTTCACCGGTTGCGCCGGGCAGAGCTTTGGCGCATTTCTGGCGAAGGGAGTTACCCTGACTCTCGAAGGCGACGCGAACGACTATGTCGGCAAGGGGCTGTCGGGCGGCAAGATGGTGATCTACCACCCGCGCAAATCTGAATTCGTGCCGGAAGAAAACATCCTGGTCGGCAACGTCTGCCTCTACGGCGCAACGAGCGGCGAAGTCTTTTTCGGCGGCATGGCGGGTGAACGCTTTGCCGTGCGCAATTCCGGCGCCACGGCCGTCGTGGAGGGTGTCGGCGACCACGGCTGCGAGTACATGACCAACGGTTTGGTGGTGGTTCTCGGTCGGACGGGCCGGAACTTCGCGGCCGGCATGAACGGCGGCATCGCCTATGTGCTGGACCAGTTCGGCGATTTCGCCTCGGTCCGCTGCAATCCGGCCAGTGTGGACCTCGAGCCTGTCTCGAATCAGAAAGATATCGAAACGCTGTACCAGTTGATCGCGCGCCACAGCGAGCTGACTGGCAGCCCGCAGGCGAAGTGGATCCTCGAAAACTGGGAAGCCACGCTGCCCAAATTCATCAAGGTGTTTCCGCACGAATACAAGCGAGTGCTCGGCATACCCCGGGTTGCGCCAGCGGTGCTCGCCGCTCAGGCCGGAAAACATTCGGGCGGGCAGGTGATCCGTGGGTAAGGTCACCGGCTTCAAGGAGTACATGCGCGAGACACCGACGCGCCGCTCCGTCGATGAGCGCGTCACGGATTACCGAGAAGTCTATCTGCCTTTCTCCGACGACAAAGTGCGCACGCAGGCGGCGCGCTGCATGGATTGCGGCATCCCCTTCTGCCACACGGGCTGCCCGGTGAACAACATCATTCCGGATTGGAACGACCTGGTCTATCGCGACCAATGGCAAGACGCGATCCGCGTGCTCCACTCCACGAACAATTTCCCTGAGTTCACCGGGCGCATCTGTCCCGCTCCCTGCGAAGCGGCCTGCGTGCTCGCCATCAGCGAGCCGGCCGTCACGATCAAGGTGATCGAAAAGACCATCGTGGACCACGCGTGGAAAGAGGGCTGGATCAAGCCCGAACCGCCCGAGACGCGCACCGGCAAGCGTGTCGCTGTCGTTGGCTCGGGGCCGGCGGGAATGGCGGCTGCCCAGCAACTCAATCGCGCGGGCCACCTGGTTACGCTCTTTGAAAAAGCGGACCGCATCGGCGGCCTGCTGCGCTATGGCATTCCTGATTTCAAGCTGGAGAAGCACGTCGTCGATCGGCGGCTCGAGCAGATGGCCGCGGAGGGAGTGGTCTTCAAGACGAATTCTCACGTCGGCGGCAACGTGCCCGCCGCCGATCTTCGCAAGGAGTTCGACGCGATCCTCCTGTCGGGCGGAGCGGAAAACCCCCGGGACCTGAAAGTGCCGGGCCGCGAGCTCAAAGGAATCCATTTCGCGATGGACTTTCTACCTCAGCAGAACAAGCGCGTCGCCGGCGACAGCGTACCCAATCAAATCCTGGCCACGGACAAACGCGTCGTGATCATTGGAGGCGGTGACACCGGCGCGGATTGCCTTGGCACGTGTCACCGGCAAAAGGCGAAGTCGGTGTTGCAATTCGAGATCATGCCCATGCCTCCCGCGGAGCGCGCGCCCAGCACCCCTTGGCCTCTCTGGCCGCTCCAGTTGCGCACCGAGAGCGCTCACGAGGAAGGCGGCGTGCGGGATTGGGCCGTCGGCACCACGAGCTTCTCCGGCGATGCCCAAGGCAACGTGAAGCAGTTGCATGCGATCCGAGTGGGCCCGCCGCCCAAATTCGAGCCCATGCCGGGCACTGAATTCACGATCGACGCGGACCTCGTGCTTCTCGCGCTCGGCTTCACCGGCCCCGTGAAGCACGGCATGTTGGAGCAGTTCGGCGTCGAGCTGGACGGTCGCAGCAATATCGCCACGAAGGGAAACTACATGAGTTCGGTGCCGGGTATCTTCGCGGCCGGCGACATGCGCCGGGGCCAGTCGCTTGTCGTCTGGGCCATCGCGGAGGGCCGCAGCGCCGCCAAAGCAATCGACGAGTACCTCTCCCGCCCGCGCTGAATTCCCCGCCCCAATGCGAGCATCGCCACGTGCGTCCGTCTATTGCAGAATCCATGCTCCCGTTTTCTCGATAAATCGAAAGCCGTAGAGCATGGAGCACCCGTCCCGCTCCTCGGTGCGGACGCAGCGGGCCGTGCCCACCGGTTTATTGGAGCCCTTCGCGAGATACACCTCGACGACGGAATCTTTTTGAAGAGGCGCTGAGCATCCGCAGGCAAATCCACTCAGACTGACATTCTCAGCTGCGGTGACCTCCTCGAAATTGATTCCGTTTACATCGATTCCGCAGAGCTTCAGTGGCACTTTAATTCGCACGCGAATTTCGCTTCGCGGGACCATCGTGTGCCTTTTTACGGTCGCCAGGCGCGTTTTGAGCGCTTCAAAATCGATTGGCTTTTCAAAAAATGCCGCCGCGCCAAGCGTCCGGCACGCTTCTTTCATCTCCTCTCCAGTCTCTCCGCTGATGACGAAAATGGGAACCAGTTGCGTCTGACTGAACGAGCCGAATGTCCGGCACAGGTCGAAGCCCGAGTACTTGGGCATCCGCAAGTCCAGCAGGATGGCGTCGGGCTTGTGCTCCAGTGCCAGGGCCAGCGCTTGTTCGGGGTCTTCGGTGTCGATGATCTCGTAATTCTCGGCGAGGTTCAGGCGGAAGAGCCGGCGCACCGCCTCGTCATCATCCACGATCAGAAGTCTTCGCACTTCGCGCTTACCCCTATCGCCGGTCGGCTGGTTTGGTTCCGGCAAGAACCGGCGCTTCCTTGGCGGCGGACGGGCGCCCTTTGCCCCCATCCAGCACCTCACGCACTTTCTGCACCAAGGTTTCTTCGGTAAACGGCTTGTGAAGCAAATGCGTGCCCGCATCGGGCACTCCGTGATCCACAATGGAGCTGTCCGTGTATCCCGACATGTAGAGCACTTTCAATCCGGTCTGGAGCTGCCCGAGCCGCTCCGCCAGCGCCCTCCCGTTCATCCCGGGCATGACGACGTCCGTCAGCAGGAGATCGATCGGCACCTGGCGCTGCTCCACGATCTGCAACGCTTCGGCTCCGTTCGCTGCCGGCACCACGTGGTAGCCGTGTTCCTCAAGCAGTGCCTTCGCCAGTTTCCTAAGCGCGTCGGCGTCCTCGACCAAGAGCAGCGTTTCCGCACCGTGAAGGGCTTCGATCGGCGGGGCGGGCGCTTTCGCCGCGGCTACGGCTTCCTCAATCCGCGGTAGGTACACTTTGAAGGAGCTTCCTTTTCCCAGTTCGCTGTCCACCCAGACGTATCCGCCGCTCTGCTTCACCACCCCGTACACGGTCGCAAGGCCCAGTCCGGTGCCCTTTCCCCGCGCTTTCGTGGTAAAGAAAGGTTCGAAAAGATGGGCGAGCGTATCCGCGGTCATTCCGGTGCCGGTGTCGGTCACCGAGAGCATCACGTAGTCTCCTGCTCTGGAACCCGGATGGTAGCGCGTGTATGCGTCGTCCAGCGTGACGTTGGCGGTCTCAATCGTCAGCTTGCCGCCTTGAGGAAGGGCGTCGCGCGCGTTCACCGCCAGATTCATCAGGACCTGTTCCACCTGACTCTGGTCCGCCTTCACGCGTCCGAGCCCGGGATCGAGCCTCAACGCCAGTTCAATGTCTTCGCCGATCAGGCGGGGCAGCATCTTGCCCATGTCCGACAGCAGTGAGTTCAGGTTCATGACCGCGGGCGCCAGCACCTGCTGGCGGCTGAACGCGAGAAGCTGGCGCGTGAGCGAAGCCGCGCTCTGCCCGGCCTTTTCGATTTCTTCCGCATGCTCGAATAGGCCGTTCCCCGCCCCCAGCTTGTGCTTGAGAACCTGGCTGTAGCCGATGATCACACCGAGCAGATTGTTGAAGTCGTGCGCGATTCCGCCGGAGAGCCTTCCGATGGCTTCCATCTTTTGAGCCACCCTTAACTGGCGCTCCAGCAAGCGTTGCTCGGTAATGTCTTCCGCGAACACTTCGAAATAATCTCCCTCCTCTCCCTGGTTCTTCACCAGCCGGCCGCTGCAGCGCGCCTTGGCGAGCGTGCCGTCCTTGCGCTTCCATTCGACTTCGACGTCCCTGAAACTCTCCTGGCTGGCAAGCAAGTCGAGAATGTGCTGATGCTGTTGCGGGTCGCTGTAGAGATCGGTGGCCAGATTCATCCTCAGCAGTTCCTCCTGCGATTCGTAGCCGAGCATCTTCTGGAGCGCGGGGTTGACGCGGAGCAACTGCCCCGAGGGGCCCGCCCGAACAATTCCGTACGGGGCGTTTTCAACCACGGACCGGAAACTCGCTTCTGAAAGGCGCAAGGCCTCCGACGCACGCTTTCGTTCGGTGATATCCCGGTTGACGATCACGAGCTTTTCGGGTTGCCCCTTCGAATCGTGGATCACGCTCGAGGTCGATTCCAGTACCCGCCACGATCCGTCTTTGTGGTGCATGCGGTATTCCAGGCTGGCGCCGATGCCGGTCCGGCGCGCTTCGTCGGCAGCGGCTCTTACGCGCGCGCGATCGTCGGGATGTACCTGTTCCAGCACCGACGATCCTTTCAGTTCTTCGCTCGTGTACCCAAGAATTTTCCAATAGGCCAGGCTGTTGTAGAGTCGCCGCCCTTCCATGTCCACGACAGCGAGCATGTCGGCCGCGTTTTCGCTGACCAGACGGAACAGTTCCTGTTGTTCTACGAGTTGGCGCCGGATTCTGTGGATTTGCAGTTGCTGATAGATCGTGTAAATGTCGAAAATCAGAACCAGTCCGACTAAGCCGCGCACGGCCTGGGGGAGAGAGAACCGCGCCAGATTGTCGTCGGAGCTCCAAAACCCCGCAAAGATGAACGAGCTCAACCCTGCCGTTAAGAGCAGCGTGACGACGACTGCGGATGCCCACAGCCACCATTCTCTTCTCTCGATTCGACGGAACTTTGCATAGGCCCCATCCTGGAGCGGGTCCTGTTCATTCGGGGGGCCGCTTGATTTGTGCCACTGCACGGAGGCTCCTGCCGGGGTCTGTTGCTCGATACTGCTCAATCGTGCGTCAGAAACGCACGGGACAAACGTGCGCGGCTGGCTCCCGGTGATATTTCGTCTTGAATGCACGATGAGAACCACTGGCTGGTGGATGATCGTCGGACTGTAACTGCTTGAAACGACAAGTCAACCGAAGACCGGCGGCGGCCCGTATTGACACCTCGGACGTTTTTGGCACCGGCGCCGGTTCGCTCCTAATGAAGAATTCCAAATCGGCACGAATTCGAAATCGGTGGCCGCGTCTGCTCGGAACTGTAAGCGCGAACGCTCTCCATTGGACGATTCGTCACATTCGACAACTCTCTCCTACGAGAGCGGTTTCGACGCCTTCAGGCGTGGGAAAATGGGGTGCGACAGAACCTTTAGATTCACAGTAACCGCGGGAAGTAATTTCGCCGCCACGGAGACGGCGAGAGTTCGGTATTCGCGCGGATCTCCGGCGGCCCCTTCCCTGAGAGCAAGCGCACATGACTAAACCTTGCCGGATCATTGCCGTCCTGGGTACGCGGCCGGAAGCCATCAAACTGGCTCTCGTGATTCATGAACTGCGTCGCCGCTCGGATGAATTCGAAACCGCGGTCGTCCACACCGGCCAGCATCGCACGATGCTCGACCAGGCCCTCCAATACTTCAAGATCAAGCCGGACTTTGACCTCGACGTCATGCGTCCCGATCAAACGCTGAGCTCCCTCACGGGACGCGTCATCGATACTGTCGAGAACGCCTGCCGCCGCTTTAATCCCAATATCGTGCTGGTCCAGGGAGACACCACCACAGCCTTCGCTTCAGCCTTGGCCGCCTACTATTGCAAGATTCCGGTGGGTCACATCGAGGCGGGGCTCCGCAGCCACGACATCTATAATCCGTTTCCCGAAGAAGCCAATCGCAGGCTCGTAGCGGTCCTGGCCGAGATTCACTTCGCGCCCACCGCGCTGTCTCGCGATTCCCTGCTGGCGGAGGGCATCCCGGCCGAAAAGATTGTGGTGACCGGCAACACCGTCGTGGATGCGTTGCGGGGGCTGAGCAAGCTCCACCATTCTTGGGAGGGTACCCCGCTGGCTGGCATCCCCACCGACCACTGCCGCCTGGTGCTGGTGACTTCCCACCGCCGGGAGTCCTGGGGCGCCGACCAGGAACACATGTGCCTGGCCCTCAAAGATCTCGTGAGGCGCCACGAAGACATCCGCGTCATTTACCCGGTCCACATGAACCCCAACGTGCGGAGCACGATCAACGCGCTTCTGGGGGGCGTCGACCGCATTCACCTCACCGAGCCGCTTGACTACATCACATTTGTGAGCCTTCTCCGTCGCTGCTTCCTTGTCCTCACCGATTCGGGCGGGATTCAGGAGGAGGCTCCCACGTTCCGCAAGCCGGTGCTGGTGCTTCGCAAGCTGACGGAACGTCCGGAAGCGTCGCAGTTCGGCATGGCCAAAATCGTTGGCATGTCGCGCGAAGGAATCGTCAACGAGACGGAGCGCCTCCTCACCGATCCGGAGGCTTACCAGGACATGTCCGAGGGAGAGAATCCGTACGGTGACGGCAAGGCCTCGGAGAGAATCGTCGAGGCCATCATTCGATGGCACCACGGAAAGACGCCGCTGCTCGAGCCGGAGAGACAATTCAAGCTGCCGCCTAGATCCTATCCTCGGCGACGCAAGACCGATGTTGTGGAACATTCGAGGGAAGCTGTTCCCGAAAAAGTCCATCCGTAGCCTTGGCCGCCTAAAATGATTTACTGCCTCTTCGCCATTGTCGCTCTCATCTCCATTTATACAGGGCGGCACTATGGCTTCACGCTGAATCGTCTCTTCGGATTTCAGCGCCACCCCTACATCGACATCGATACGGCCGAATGGCCGGACGTGACCGTGCTGGTGGCGGCGCACAACGAAGAGAAGGTCATCACCAACATTCTCGCGGCTTTGATGGCCGTCAACTATCCCCAGGAAAAAATGCTGGTCGTTCCAGTCAACGACCGCTCGACCGATAGGACGCGTGAAATCATCGACAAGTTCTCCGACGAGCATCCGGGCCGCATCCGTGCCTTTCACCGCGAAAGCGGGAAGGGAGGCAAGGCGGCAGCGCTCAAAGACGCGATGCAGATGGTCGAGACTGAGGTCATTCTCATCTTCGACGCCGACTACATCCCGGGCCGGGGATTGATCAAGCAACTCGTTGCTCCGTTTTTCGACCCCGAAGTCGGCGGCGTCATGGGGCGCGTGGTCCCTCTCAACGTCGGGACGAACTTGCTCACACGGCTGCTCGACCTCGAGCGCTCCGGCGGCTACCAGGTGGACCAACAGGCACGCATGAACCTTCGCCTCGTGCCACAGCACGGCGGCACGGTGGCGGGCGTGCGGCGCAGCGCTCTTCTGGAAATCGGCGGCTGGAACGACAACTCACTCACCGAAGATACCGATCTCACGTTCCGCCTTCTGCTGGCGGGTTGGAAGACCGTGTACCAGAATCGTTCGGAATGCTACGAGGAGGTTCCCGAGACGTGGCCGGTGCGCATCAAACAGATCATGCGCTGGGCCAAGGGTCACAATCAGGCTCTGGTCGCCTACGGTTTCCACCTTCTCTTCGGAAAGCATCGCGCAACTCCCCGCGAACGCATTGACGGCGTATTACTCCTCGGCGTCTACGCCATGGCGCCGCTAACGCTGATCGGATGGTTCCTAGCCCTGGCTCTCTTTTACGCGGGAACCGCTCCGCTCCACGGCGTCATTGCGCTGCTGGCGTTCACGGCCTACGCCGCGACCGGAAATTTCGCCGCGTTTTTTGAAATTGCCGCGGCGGCCCGGCTGGACTACACGCGCCAGCGCATCTGCCTGCTCCCATTTCTCGTGCTGGGATTTGGCGTGAGCATTTTCTCCGTCTCGCGGGCGGTCATCTCTCAATTGATGGCCCCTCTCACCGGGGCCCAGTTTCACTGGGACAAGACCGAGCGCTTTCGGACCACTCCGTGAGCCCCCCGCTTGCAACTCTGGTTCTCGTTGCGCTCGCGGGTGCGCTCTTCATGCTTCCGCTTCTGCCCGCGATCGTCGAGCTGCGCCTGAAACGCGACGCACAACCGCTGAACGTCATTCAGCAACACGCCGGAGAGATCCGCCACTTCGCCAACGGCTTCCGCAAAGTCGCCGTCGAATTGCAGATTCCGCTGCGCGAATGCATCGCCACGGGCACGAGCGCAGCGGGCAAATTGCCGGACGGCGACGAGTACCTTGTACTCGGCCGCGCCGACAATGAGCCTTGGATGCGCGGCGGAAAGCCGCTGGCGATTTGCCGCGTGGTTGTGGCTGCGGGAATCGACGTCGTCCTGCCGGACGAAATGACGTTCGTCAAGGAGATCTACGCCGCGGGCCAATTGACCGGGGGCAAAGGCAGCACGTATCGCGCGATCCTCGGCGATCAAGACGTTCACTTGCAGCGCGCGAGCAAAGTGACTCGCTGGGCGCACGCCGTGGGCGCCTTTCGCGCGGAGCACGATTGCGATCTGTACGGTCGCGCCTCCTCCGATCAGGAGATCGACCTGCAATCCGGCTGCATTTTTCAGCGCCTCAACGCGCCCCGCATTTCCTTCGGGCATCCAACTGCGGCGGTCGACCGAGTCAAGTCCGTGGCGTCCGATGCGATTGGCGATCTTCCATCCTCGCCGGCGCCAATAGCCCGCACGCTGCATGACGAGAACGTCGATATTCCTCCGGGCGCAGTCATCCCCGGCAGCATCGTGACGCGCGGCAAACTGCGCATCGGCGCAGGCGCTCGAGTGCTCGGCAGCGCAAAGAGCGATAAAGCCATGACCGTCGATGCCGGCGCGTACGTGGAGGGCAGCCTCATCAGCTCGGGCACGATGCACATCGGCCGTAACTGCCGCGTAGGCGGCCCGGTGGTTGCAGAACACGGCATGGTGGTGGATTCGGGGACTCAGTGCGGCGCGATTCGTACGCCAACCACGGTCAGCGCGCCAACGATTGAAATCGAAGAGGGCGCGCTCGTTTTCGGCACACTCTGGGCACGAGACGAAGGGCGCGTGGTCCCCAAGGCATGAAGAAACGGACCATCACCGCCGCCGCAGCTGCGCTCTTGATTCTGGCCGTAATCGCATGGCTTGCGTTGCGTCCGCGTGATCGCTTTAGCCCCGGGGCTGACCGCCTGATTCTCTTGGTTCCCGATGAAACGAACTTTTCCGATCCGCGTGTCACGGTCTGGCTGGATGCCGCAAGCGAAGAGGGACTCCATGTCGTCGCCATGCACGATTCCGCGTTTCTCCGCCCCGTCTTCGGCAGACCGCCGTGCGCGGGCGTGATCCTGCCCGATTCGATTCACGAGCGCGCCGGCGATTTGCTCGTCGGCACGCTCCGCGAGTACGTGGCCGCGGGCGGGAATCTGATGCTCGTCTTTGACGCCGCGACGGAATCGCTGCAAGGGTTTTATCCGGGGGACCGTTCCCGGCTCTCCGATCTCGCCGGCGTCGATTACGCCCTCTACAAAAGTCTGGGCGGCGAGATGATTCGCTCGGGTGACGTCAGCGGCACGATCCCGGCCATGAATCAGCTCGGGATCCCACCCGGGAAATACTTTCCTTTCTCGGCGGAATCTGCGAAATCGAAGTCCGCGAGCATCGACACCATCGAGGTTCAGCTTCGGCGCTACCAATACGGCAATCTCGAATATCCCAGCTTCGTCACTTCAGGAGACTACGCAGGCCAAGTCCTGCTTCGCTCGAGCGCGGGCGTCGCCGCCGGAATCCATCGCTATGAGAAGGGCTCGGTTCTGTTCGTGAATCTTCCCGTGGGATATCTGAAGAGCCAGACCGACGGGCTCCCGCTGCACGCCTTCCTGAGATATTTCGCCACGCAGATGCTCTCACTGCCGCACCTGCTATCCGTTCCGGACGGCGTCGGAGGTCTGGTGCTGGACTGGCACGTGGATTCCAACGCCGCCATCAAAGCCCTCCAGGAAATGAATACCTGGAACATTCTGCAACAGGGACCGTATTCGATCGACATCACGGCCGGTCCCGACACCTACACAATTGGCGACCACAAAGGCTTCGACGTCTTGCACAACACCGTCAGCCAGGACCTCGTCCACCAGTACGTCCGCCGCGGAGAGGAAATCGGGAGCCATGGCGGATGGATTCACAATTACTTCGCCGCACATGTCGAGAACGGCGATCGCAAGCAGATGGAATTGTTTCTTCAGCTCAATAAGGACGCTCTCGAGCAAGTCGCGGGAAAGCCCGTCGTCGAGTATTCCGCGCCGAATGGCGATCAACCGGAATGGGTTACTCAATGGCTGGAATCGCACGGCTTCCTCGCCTACTACTTCACGGGCGACACCGGCATGGGTCCAACACACGGATATCGCGGCGGCCGCCGGGAAGCCAAGGACATTTGGGCGTTCCCTATCGTTCAGTTGGATCGCGCTGCGTCCTTCGAAGAGCTGAGCGCCGAGGACGTCTCCTTCTCCGTCATCCAGCAATGGCTTGAAGCATTGACCGGCTTCGTCGCCAACCGCCAGGAAGTGCGGCTCGCCTACTTTCACCCGCCCGGAATTCTTCCCTATCGCCAGATCGTTCGTAACTGGTTGGAAAAAACGGCGCAGCTGCAGGCGCAAGGGCGCTTTCGTTGGTACACAATGCCTCAAGTCGCGAATTTCTTGAACTCACGCAAGAAAGTGATGTGGAAACTGACCGAGCGCGACGGTCTCGCTTCGCTGGAAGCCGCCGATTCCGGGTCGCTGGCTCATCAGGCCTGGAGATTTCCGGTGAACCGCTTCGGCCAGCCCACCGTGGTTCGGGGCTCGGCCACAGTCGCGCAGTACGACGGCGGGTGGCTCGTCGTCGCAGGCGATGGAAATCAGCTTGAGGTGCGGGCCAAGGTATCGGACCAATGAACCGCCGCCATTCACGTTGCATCTTCGCGCTCCTGATCCTGAGCCTCGCATTCGCGCTGCGAACGAGCGCGCAGCAGGATGCCGCCTCCGCTGACCCTCCTCAGTCGTCTTCCCAGACGCCTGGCACTGAGACTCCGCCTCCGGCGCCCGAAAAAATCCTGACGAACTATGTGGAAGCCGGCGCCAGCTACCGGCAGCTCACAAACGGCTTCGGCGACTGGAGCGGCGGTTACGCTCGCGGCGTTTTGCAGATCGGGAAAAACATCTGGAACGCCGAAATCAACGGGCAGCATGAGTTCGGCGACGGTGGCGTCTATCTGGCCGCGGGCGACACGTACAATTTCAACTCCGACTGGTACGGGTCGCTTACGCTCGGCTCGAGCGTCGGCGGATTCTTCTGGCCGCGATTCCGCGCCGATGCGTTCGTCAATCGGAAGTGGGCCCGGCGGAAACAGCTCATCACCACGTTGGGCTATGGCTATTACGCCTCCAAGGACGTCCACCGCGATCAAAGCGTCTTCTTCGGCACCACGTACTATTTCCAGCGGCCGTGGATCTTCGAGGAGGGCATCCGCTTCAACGTCAGCAATCCCAGCACGGTTTTCTCCCCAGCCGGCTTCGTGGCGGTCACCGAAGGGCGCAATAAGCAGCACTACATCACCGTCAACGCCGGGTTTGGAGAAGAGGCTTACCAAATCGTCGGACCGGCCACAGTTCTCACGCGTTTTGAGAGCCAGACGGTCACGATCACTTGGCGCCAGTGGGTTGGCAAGAATTGGGGATTCAATCTCGTAGCGGACTATTATCACAGCCCGTTCTACCAGCGAGGTGGTGGCAGCCTTGGACTCTTCAAAGAGTTCTGATCGCCCGGCGCCTCCAGCTGGCGCGAGCGAATCGCCGAGATTTGCCGATCGCAGCCGCTTCCGCGGGTATCGCGGCGGTGTCATCAATATGCACCGCGCGCTCGCGCGGTACGTTCTCGGTCCCTTGGATCTCCTCACGTCGGCCCTGATGGTTTTGTTGTTCTCGTTTATCTGGATCGTGTCCCTGCCATGGCTATGCCGCATGTGGCAGTTTGCTCTGTATCACGGACTCAAAATGCTGGCGCTGAGGGCCGACCTCGGCCTCCGGGAGCATCAGATCACGCCTTTCATCCGCTTCTCGATTCCCTATCCCCGGATGGAAGGATTCGCTCCCGACGCGCAGACGTGGTGGGTTACGGCGGCCGTGGTGATCGCAATCTACGCCGCGAGCTACTTTTTCTCGAAGAAACTCACACCCGTGATGTATCTGCTTCGCGCCGTCCTCTTCATCCAGGCTACGGCGCTGGCCTTTTTCTTGTGGGCGCCCGCGCGCTTTCCTCACACACCCGATAGCTACATGGAGGGCATCGTGAGCTACACCATCGCGCTCATCTCGTTCGTTCCGATTCTATTCGGCTTCACGTACTACATCTTCGACTTCGGCCTGATTCGAAAAACTCTGCTCACGGCCGTAACCATGACCCATCTTTCCTTGTTCCTTCCCTTGCAGATCCTCCTCCAGGCGATCGTGCTCCATAAATCGATTCTGTTCATGCCGCTGCTCTACATTGTCTTCGGATTGCCGGTGGACGTGCTGATCATCCTCGCGTTTTATTCGTGGGGCATGAGCTGGCCGGCGAAAATTCAGAAGGAGAGTTGAGCCGTTCGGGGGATTTCGCTGCGGGCCTGCGTCACGAAGAGATTGCGCTAGGTCCGCTTCGTTTGCAGTTGGTGGTAGCCGAATTCCTTGCGTGCTTCTGCGAGGGGCTTGCCACTGCGGACGGCATTGCGAATCGCATCTTCCGCTGTTGCAATCCCTTCCGCCGCGGTGATCACGTCCATTTCATGCTGCCGTGGAATCGCGACCACCCCATCCGCATCGCCTCGCAAAATATCGCCCGGCGCAACGCGCGCGTCGCCGATATTCACCACCACATTAATTCCGTCGAGCTGAACGCGGTCCTTGCCCGTGCGCATCGAGTAGCTTCGGCTGAATATCGGGTAGCCGAGCTCGAGGCAGAGCGCCACATCGCGGCACGCCCCGTCAATCACCGTTCCGGCAATTTTCCGGCGGTGGGCAATCTCGGTGAGAATGTCGCCCCACACGGTCGCATTTTCGCGTCCGCCGTTGTCGATCACGATCACCGAGCCCGGCGGCACCTCGTCAATGAACTCTCCGACCGTGCCCGCAGGTTTTCCCGCCGGACCATACAGCAGCGTAAACGCGCGGCCGGTCAGCCGGAAACGAGGATCGCGCGGCTTGATGTTCAGGCACTGGCCGGCGACGCCGAGCCTGTCCATCGCGTCGCTGATCGTCGCAGTATCCAGTTTGCCTGTGCGTTCGACCAACGGGTCTGGGTTGGGCAAGGAAGGTTCCTCAGCTCTTCAGCATGTCTTCGTAGTTGGCGCCCATGACTTCCGTGATGGGCTTGCCTTCGCGGAGCGCCTTCGCCATCGCCGCTTCGCGCGCGACGATCATTTCGGCGGCAGCGACCACTCGCTCGATATTTTCAGCAGCGATGAAAACGACGCCGCTGCCGTCGGCGATCGCGTAGTCGCCGGGTTTTACTGCGACGCCCCCGACCGTGATTGGTTCGTTCGTGGCGAGCTCGACGATGCGCCCGCGCGCCGTGAACGTCGTCACGCCGCTCCCAAACACGGGAAAATCGTGCTCGCGCGCCTCGTCGATATCCCTCACGGGTCCGTCGGCGATCACACCGGCAACAAAGCGCAATTTCGCGCCGAGCGTGAGGATGCCTCCCCAACTGGCGGCGTTCACCCCGCTGTGTTGTTCCACCACGATGATGTCGCCCGGCTGCGCGGCTTCGATCGCCGTGGTGCTTACGTGGCGGGGCTTTCCCGGCGGCGGCTGGCCCACGCCCAGCTTAACGGTCAAAACGCGGCCCGCGATGCGCCGCGACGAAGAGAGCCGCGAAAGTCCCGTCACCGCACCCGCAAGATGGAGTTTATCGAGCGCGTCGGAAACTGCGCAGCAATCCACTCGCTGCAACCGTGAAACAAGACTGCTTGCCGCTGCCTCTGCGCTCATCTCTGTTTTCGCGGAATCCCTATTGCCAGTAAACGAAGCCCATCGCACTGCCGGTGCCCGCCTCGGTGCGGTAACACGCCACATAGTCGACGAGCGTCATGTTCTTGCCTAGCGCATTCATGCCCACGGACACGGGAATCCAGTTCCGGATCTCGCAGGTATTGCCCAGCAAGTAGCTTTCGGGAATCGCCGCGAGCGCATTCTCATCCTTCGACTGCATTGCCTTCAACACGCGCTGATCCAGATCTTCGTCGATCACGAAGTGCGTGAGGCCGCCCGAGCAGAACACCGCCACCTTCGCGTCTTCCTTCCAGCTTTCGATGGCCTTCATCAAAGCGCGCCCGAACTTCAGGCACCGGCCGATTTTCGGCCGATTATTCGGGATGCCCGCGTTCAAGAAGACAGGTACGCTCGCTGGCGGGTTATCCACCATGATGCGGCGATAGAGGAAGCCAAAGGCGTGCGGGATTCCGTGGTCGTGACCATTCACTTTCGGCAGCCGGGACGACTCCGACACATCGAACTCTTGGTCCGTGAGCGAATTCACCAGATGAACGGCCAGATCGGCCGCCCCCGGATACACGGCGCCTCCAGGAGGACAATGCCCGATTTCCGCGATAGCGATCCCCGGCGGAAATTTTGCCTTTGCTTCTTCCGTTTCCGGAATGTTCTCGATCTTGCTTCCCGCGTAAACCAGGAACGCGGGAGTGTTGTCGTCTGTAAAAAGTTCGCGCTGGTCGTTCCCCACGATCACGACGGCGTCCGGCTTCACTTCGGCGAATTTCGCCGCCAGCTTGTCGAGAGCCTTCTGGCAGGCGTCGTACCGCTTCTGCCGCTCAGGCAGGGCGATCGCATCGGCGAAACCCGGCTGCCGCGCCGCCAGCAGTTTCGGGAAATCGTAAGCTTCGCCGCGATAAAAGTGCTTCGGATTCTTGCGGTCCGCGTCCGCGCGCAAATGCCACATGTCCGGCGGCGTCGAAAGCATCGGACCGTGCGACGACCCTACGCCGAGTACGACCTTTGCCATGATCCTTCCCTCCATCTTCGCTGCTATACCTGCAAAACTCTCAACTCCACACGCGTCGCGCCGTCTCCACCACAAGCCGCAGCTTCGCCCATTGCTCGTCTTCGGTGACCAGATTCCCTTCCATCGTCGAGGCGAAGCCGCACTGCGGGCTCAGCGCCAGATTCTCGAGTGGGACGAATTTCGCCGCTTCGTGAATCCGCTTCACCAGCACGTCGCCGCTTTCCATCTGCGGAAGCTTCGAGCTGATCAGCCCGAGCACCACGGCCCTGTTCTTCGGAACGAAGCGAAGCGGCTCAAACGTGCCCGAGCGCGCGTCCTCGTACTCCAGTAGAAAGCGATCCACGTCCAGCGTCCCGAAGAGTTTCTCGGCGATGGGATCGTAGCCGCCCTCGGCATACCAGTGGCTACGGCTGTTGCCCCGGCAGAGATGAATGCCCAGCGTGACGCCCGGGCGCCGCGCCGCCGCGAAACACGCGTTGTCCGCGCGAATCGATTCGTCGAGCCACGCGTCCGGCTCGACCTTCATCTCCGTGCGAAGCCACTCCCGCCACTTTGGATCAATGAAGTAACTGTAACGAGGCGCATCGATCTGGATGTATTTCACGCCCTCCGCTGCGAGCCGGGCGAGTTCTTTTTTCATGATCTCCACGATGTCCCAAAGGAGCGCGGAATGGTTCTTGTAAGCCTTCTCAGTCCGGCCAGCCTTGAATGAGATCGCCGGAAATTGCGTCGCGCTCGGCAGCGTCATCTTGATGTCGCCGGGACTGTGCTGCTTCAGGAACGGCAGCTCGTGCCCGGTCAGCGGCCGCACCACGCGGAGCTTCTCCACCACGACACCCGCTACTCTGCCCCTGCCCATGGATGGCTCGGGCGCTGCCGCCGCTGTCTTCCAGCTCCGCGGCAGGCCGTCGCCGAAATCGAATCCTTCGACCGCGTCCGTGAAGTCGCCCATGAAGTTCGACCTGCGAAACTCGCCGTCGGTGAAAATCTCGAACCCCAGCTCTTTCTGTTTGGCGAGCACGCGCAAGATCGCCTGGTCCTCGGCGCCTCTCAATCGCTCCGCGTTCGGCGGCGTGGCTCGCCGCGCTTCCAGCAGCGCCTGCGGCCGCAGGAAACTTCCTACGTGATCGGCCCGATATGGTATGGCCATTCCGTTTGCTCACCCTTCTACGATGGAATTGGAACTGCTCACGCGCGGGTTTCGCCCGCCGTCTTCACGCCGACGTTCAGCTTAAAGAGCTTCTTCGCGTTGTCCTCAAAGATCAGCTTCTTGTCGGCATCGCTCAGCCAATCGAAGCTGTCGATGTAGACTTTGACGTCGTCCATCCACTTTCCGGTTTTCGGATCCTTGGCAGTGCCCACGCCCGGGCGCTCTGTCCCGAAGACGCAGCGGTCCGCGCCGACGGTCTTGATCAGCAGCTCGCACGCGAGCGCCGTGTACAGCACCGTGTCGTAGTAGAGCTTGCGCATATTTTCAATGAAATTACCCTGCGCGCCGCGCCGCAGCGTAGGCGCGATGAATCGTCCCGCGTGGTACGGCACCGCGCCGCCTCCATGCGAGCAGACAATTTTCAGTTTGGGGAAATCCTGAAACACGCGCGAGCCCACAAGTGAAATGACCGCGATCGTCTCTTCGTTGATGAAGTGTGTCGAGTAGCTGTGCCTGGCCGACCGGCACCCCGCGCCGTGAATGTAGCCGGGCACGTCCAGCTCAACGAGCTTTTCATACAGCGGGTACCAAAATTCGTCGCCGAGCCCCGGCGTGTCGTAATTCGTGGCCTCGCTTGGGTCGGGATTCAGCAGGCATCCGACGAATCCGAATTCTTTCACGCACCGCTCAAGCTCGGAGATGCAGTTCTTCGGGCTCACGCCCGGCTCCTGCGGCAGGCCGCAGACGCCCTTGAACACGTTCGAGAACAGGCGGCACTGCTGCGCCACCAGGTTGTTACACTCCTCGATAAACCACCGCGAAATCTTTCCGGGCTTCTCCGCGTGCATCATCTGAAACGGACGCGGCGAAAGGAGCTGTACGTCCGTGCCGACTTCCTTCAGCAATCCAAAATGCGATTTGCCCGTGCCGAACGTGGGCTCGTTGAGGAAGGCGGTCATTTCGTCGTCGCTGATCTCCACCTTTCCCCGGCCGTGCGACCCGCGATGCGATACCAGATTGGCCTTGTAAACGTAGAGCGAATCCGGTGCCGTCAAATGACCGTGAACGTCGATTACCATTGCCGTCCTCCCCTTACTTTCTTTCACCGCATTGAACGCGAAGCCCGCATGCCGCCCGGCTCCCGGTTCCGGAGCCTGCTTCCCTACTCCCGGCACCCTCGAACGCGAGCGCTGATCTTACCACCGGTCGCTATATAGCGCTTTCTTCGGGCGCGCGGATCAAGTAATAATGTGCCGCCGTCCTGGCTCCTTGGGCGCGCGTTTCCGGAAAAGCATGCTATCCGAAAGAGCCGATGCGGGCAATTTCATTGTCATCAGGTGAGCAGGGCGGGAGGCCGGATGGAGCATCAAGACTCCGCAACAGGTAGATCGGCGGGCACGGGTCTAGGCAAGCTGTTTACGTCGCCGGTCTATGTCCTGGCCATGCTGACGGCCATCTACTCGCTCAACTTTCTCGACCGCACTGTCATCACCATCCTGATCGACCCGATCAAGCACGATTACCATCTCTCCGACAAAGCGATGGGCTTCATCTCCGGCTTCGGTTTCGTGATTTTCTATTCGATACTCGCCGCGCCCGTGGCGCGTTGGGCCGACCGGGGCAACCGCCGCTCGATCATTACGTGGGGGCTCGTGATCTGGAGCGGCATGACGGCGCTCGCCGGCATCGCGCGCAACGCCTTGCAACTCACTCTCTCGCGATTTGGCGTCGGCGTCGGCGAAGCCGCTGGCACCGCGCCCTCGGCTTCGATGATCTCGGATCTCTTCCCCGGCGGCAAGCGCTCCACGGCGATGGCCGTCTATCAGTTGGGCCCGGTAATCGGCGGATTCCTGGGGGCATTCATCGGCGGCTGGATCAACCACTATTATGGCTGGCACGACGCGTTTCTCGTGGCGGGCATACCCGGCTTGCTGGTGGCGGTCCTTTTCCGGCTCACCGTCAAGGAGCCCGCCCGCGGCAATTCGGAGCTGAAAACAGTCAGCACGCACCAGCAGAACCTCCGCGAGACATTTCGTTTTATGCTGGGCCAGCGATCCTACATGCTGCTGCTCGCCGGATTCTGCTTCACCACTTTCACCCAGTTTGGATTCGGCACCTGGACCGCGCCCTTCCTCGGCAGGATCCACCATCTCAACACCGCCCAGATCGGCACTTACGTCGGCACGGTAAGAGCGATAGCGGGCCTTGTCGGCACGCTTTTGGGCGGCTACCTTTCCGATTGGGCGGGACGCAAGAACATTCGCTGGAGGATCTACGTTTCCGCGATCTCCTCGATGCTCGCATTTCCGGGCGTGCTTCTCTTCGTTTTCTCTCACAGCCTGTTCTGGTGCATTACCGGCTTTACCATCGTTTCGGCGGCGTCGCCGGTGCACGTAGGCCCCATCGTTGCCGTTTCGCACTCCGTCGTGAAGGTTGGCATGCGTGCGTTCTCGACGTCGGTGATCTACCTGATTTCAGAGCTGTTCGGTCTTGGCCTGGGTCCGTTCTTGATCGGCGTCTTTAACGACCACTACCGCCAGCGCCTGGGCGTCGACGTGATCCGCTACTCGATGTCCACTGCCGCGCTTACCACCCTCATCGGCGGTCTGCTGTTTTGCGTCGCGGCCCAGTTCCTAGTACGCGACATCGAGCGCACCGCAGTCGAGTGATCGTCGATTTGATTCTTGCACGCGGCGCATGCTAAATTGCCGATTCAAGATGCAATGGGGGCGGGAACGGGGCCATGGTCGACAAAACTCTCAAGACATGTAAAGAGGCGGTGGCAGGGGTGTTTGACGGTGCAACGATTCTGCTCGGTGGTTTTGGTGATCCCGGCTTGCCGGGGCAAATCCTCGAAGCGCTCCGCCTTCAGGGCGCGAAGAACCTCACGGTCGTGCACAACGGATCCGGCGGGGGCACGCACGCGCTCGGCGGCCTGATTCACGACGGCAAAGTGCGCAAGCTCATCGCCTCGTTCCCCAGCAATCCGGGCAACGTGTCTTTTCAGGAGAAGTACTTGAAGGGCGAGATCGAGCTCGAACTCGTGCCGCAGGGCACTCTGGCCGAACGAATTCGCGCGGCCGGCGCCGGCCTTGGAGGCTTTTTCACTCCCACGGGCGCGGGCACGGACCTCGCCGCGGGGAAAGAGACTCGCGTCCTCGACGGGCGTGAAATGGTTTTTGAGAAAGCCCTTCACGCCGATTTCGCGTTTGTACGCGCATACCGCGGTGACCGTCTAGGCAATCTGAACTACCGTATGGCCATGCGCAACTTCAACGTGCCCATGGCGACCGCCGCCAAGTTCGTGGTCGCTGAGATCGACGAGCTGGTGCCGGTTGGCGGGATCGGTCCGGAGGACGTTCACACGCAGGGAATCTTCGTCGATCATGTTGTTGAGGTCGTGCGTCACCCTGAGTATCTGAAAATCACCACGGAAGGAAGGTAGGAATGTCGCTCACACGGGAAGGTATCGCGTATCGCGTCGCGTCTGAGCTGCCGGACGGCAGCTACGTGAATCTTGGGATTGGCATTCCGACCCTCGTTTCCAGTTTCATTGGCCCGAATAAAGAGGTGTTCTTCCACAGCGAGAACGGGATCCTTGGCATGGGCCCGTTGGCGCAACCCGGCCACGAAGATCCCGACCTCATTAATGCCGGGAAGCAGTACGTGACGCTCCTTCCGGGTGCGAGCGTCTTCGATCATCCCACTTCATTTTCCATGATCCGCGGCGGCCACGTCGATTACGCCGTGCTGGGCGCGCTGGAAGTCGCGGCGAACGGCGATCTGGCGAACTGGCGCACTCCCGGCGAAAAGGTTCCGGGCGTCGGCGGCGCGATGGACCTCGCCTTCGGCGTGCGCAAGGTCATCGTCACGATGACCCACATCACCAACAAGGGCAAACCGAAAATCCTCAGCAAGTGCACGCTTCCCTTGACCGCGCCTCGCTGCGTCACGCACATCTTTACGGACATGGCCGTGATTGACGTGACGCCGGAGGGATTGCTTCTCCGCGAAGTCGCGCCGGGCCTCGATCCGAAGACGGTCCAGTCGCACACGGAAGCGCCGTTGCGCGTGTCTCCGAACTGCAAAGAGATGAACGTCCCAGCCAATTTCCACGCGGCGCAGGCCGCTCGCTGATTGCCGGAGGTTTCGTCTTGTTAAAAGCGATCGACATGCACGTGCACATCCTGACTGGCGAGCGCGCCAAGCAGGGCTGGGCCCCGACCATCAAGGCCGGGCTTCCGATGAACACCGGCAAGTGGACCTCCGATCCCGACGGCATGGCGGAGATGTACCAAAGCCTCGGAATGATGGCGGTCATCTTCGACGTGGATGGCGAGACTCGCTCGGGCGTGAAGATCGACAATGCCGAAACGGCCGCGTGGGTGAAGAAGTATCCCAACACCTTTATTGGCTTCGGCAGCGTCGATCCCTGGAAAGGCAAGATTGCCGAAAACGAAGTGGAGCGCTGCGCGGACATGGGCCTGCGCGGCATGAAATTCCAGCAGGCCGCCCAGGGATTCAATCCCAATGACGAGCGGTTCTTCCCGATCTACGAAACCATCGTTAAGCGGAATCTGCCGGTGATTTTTCACACCGGAACAACGGCGGTCGCGGCAGGCTCGCCCGGCGGAAAAGGCATCACGCTCGAATACTGCAAGCCGATCCCTTACATGGACAATCTCGCCGCGTGGTATCCGGAAATGCGCATCATCATGGCGCATCCCTCGTGGCCCTGGCACGACGATCAGCTCGCCGTGCTGCGCCACAAGGGCAACACGTACATGGACCTCTCCGGCTGGGCGCCCAAGTATTTTCCGGAGTCCACCGTTCACAACATCAACACGCTCGTTCAGGACAAGGCCTTCTTCGGCACCGATTTTCCGATGATGACTCCCGAGCGCTGGCTCGGCGAGTTCGCCGCGCTCCCCCTGAAGGACTCCGTCCGCCCCAAGATCCTGCTTTATAACGCGGCCAAGCTCCTGGGCATCGAGTTGCCCTCGGCGCAGACAGCGAGTTAGGCCGGTCTTTCGCCCAGATTGTCTCGCCGCGCTCCCCGCTGGGAATGAGAATCGGGCGCCGCAACACCGGCTTAGGCCGCTGCCCAAAAAGGTTCTTGCCCCGGCGAAGCAGCAAGTGGGAGTTCATCCATGGATGCACAACAGCAAGAGCTGACCCCCGCAAGGAAATTCGAAGAGCGCACCAAGAAATGGAAATTCCCCGAGGGAATCAAATTCGCAAGCCCCGCTGTCGAACAGGCCTATCAGCGCCGTGTTCAGATGTTTATCGACGTCATCAGCCTCAGAAAGCCCGAGCGTGTCCCGGTTTGCCCCGCGTCAGGTTTCTTTCCGTTTGTGTACGCGGGCGTGACGCCGAAAGACGCGATGTACGATTACGAAAAACTCGGCTACGCCCTCAAGAAATTCCACGCCGATTTTCTGCCGGACAACCTGGCCGGCACGGCCCTATATGGCCCCGGTAAAGTCCTCGAGATCCTCGATTACAAGCTCTATCGCTGGCCCGGCCATGGTGTTCCCCCCACGGAACCCTATCAGTGCATCGAGGATGAATACATGCGGGCCGATGAATATGAAGCGTTGATCAACGACCCGACCGACTTTTTCTTGCGAACCTATTTGCCGCGTGTGTTTGGCACCCTCGGCCCGTGGCGGATGCTCGAGCCCTTCACGGACATTCTTGAGCTGCCGTCCACCGGCCCGTCGATCGTTCCGTTTGGCTTGCCGGAAATGCAGCAAGCGTTGAAACAGCTCCTGGATGCAGGCCAGGCCGCAATCGAATGGATCCAGGCTTGCCGAAGTATCGACACCGCGACGATGTCGTCTCTCGGCCTCCCCGGCCTGATGGGAGGTTTCACAAAGGCCCCCTTTGACACGGTCGGAGACACCCTGCGCGGCACGCGCGCGGTCATGCTCGATAAGTTCCGCCAGCCAAAGAAACTCCTCGCCGCGATGGAGAGGTTCGTGCCCCTCGCAATTGACGCCGGCGTGCGCTCTGCGAAGCATTCCCGCAGCCCTGTTGTCTTCATGCCTCTGCACAAGGGCGCGGACAGCTTTATGTCCGGCAAAGACTTTTCGACCTTCTACTGGCCCACGCTGAAAGCCGTCATCCTGGGGCTGATCAAGGAAGGGCTGATTCCGTATCTGTTCGCCGAAGGCGGATACAACAAACGGCTGGACATCATCACCGATCCGGACATTCCCGCCGGCACGACAATCTGGATGTTCGACCAGACGGAACTGAGGGAAGTGAAAAAGCGCTTTACGGGCTGGGCGTGCTTTGGCGGCAACGTGCCGTCGTCGCTGCTTGTCGCCGGCACGACGGCTGAGGTTCAAGCGCACGTCAAGCGTCTGATCGACGACGTCGGACAGGATGGCGGTTACATTCTCTCGACCGGTGCGGTGGTCGATGATGCCATCCCGGCGAACATGCACGCTATGATCGACACAGGCAAGGAATACGGTGTGTATCGCTCGTCGTAAATGAAAACGTTTTCTCTTCCACGAATAAGACTTGCCCCCTGCAATGCCAGCGGCGAAGGCGACCGCATCGTCCCTTAAATCACGGTAGTCAGACTTCGGATCGTGCGCCCCTTTTCCTCGTAGAGGGCGCGGTCCGCGCTGCTCATGATAGCCAGCACCGAGTCCCCATCTTGCGGATAGATCGCTACGCCGACGCTCGCCGTGATGCGCGGCAGCTCTTCTTGCTTCGCGATGCTCTCGCAGATGCGGTGCGTCACATCGCGCGCGGCGTCTTTCCCGGTTTCCGGCAGAATCAGGGCGAACTCGTCTCCACCGTACCGGCCGGCCGTGTCGACCGCGCGGCAGTTCAATCGCAGGGCGTCAGCCACTCGGCAAATCGCTCGACTGCCTACCGCGTGCCCGTACTCATCGTTGATCCGCTTCAGCCCGTCGAGGTCGAATAGCGCCAATGAAAACGGTCTCCCCGTGCGCTTCGTGCGTTCGATCTCGCTCCCCAGCGCGTCGACGATGCGCCGGTAATTCGCCAGTCCCGTCAAGGCATCGCTCGTAGCCAACCGGCGGACGTTTTCGAACAGCCTCACATTGTCGAGCAGCGCGCCTCCGAGCAGCGCAGCGTAGCTCGCGAACTGTAGCCCAACCGCGAGCGCAAATGGACCGTCAAGCCGGTGCTCCGATTGGCTCGCCGCGAGACACGACGCTACGCTCAATCCTGTCGTCACGTATAAGGCATGGTCGAATGCGGAATGCGCGTAGTCCAGGCGGCGATAGTATCCGATCGTTGCAATCAGAAAGAGCAACGCAGGAAACAGATTCCCGGGCCTCGGGAACACTCCGCCCGGATGCACGACGAAATCCGCTGGCAGCCACGCGTGCGTCGTGCTGAGCGCCGCAGCCAGTAGCAGGACAGCCCACAACGCGACCGCGATCTCGCGAAGTGGATGACGCGCCGTGGGCAGGCGGCGCTCCACGTAGAGTGCCGCCACCATCAAGAGGGCGACGATCGTACAGCCAATGACCCACGTCGGCGGGTCCCGCAGCATTTCGTCAGAGTCAGGTTGCGGAAACCGAAGGATGACGAAGCTCGAGCTGATCAGGGTGATGGCGACGATAACAAACCCGCAGGAGAGAACAAGAGAAAGGCGGTCGCGCGTTCCGCGGAATCTTGCCATTGCGATCGCCGCGAACATGAGTGCCAGGAATCCCGTCGTGATCTCGGCTTCGCCGTAGAGCCACAGGTCAAGCCCGACGTGCAAGTGCCGCAGCCATGCGGCCAGCGCAAAAACACCCGTCGCCCCGGCGAAAAATAGCCAGCCCAGCCGGCGGGGCGTCAAGCGCGCCCACGCGCGATTCAAGTTATTCGCCCTGGTTTCCACCTGCCCCGACCCCAGCCCTCAGCTTATCGCCAACTCGCGTTCCGTGGGGCGCTCAACTGCGAGCCTGTGTTCCGTATCACGCAAGCCGCTGCTCCGCTAGGCGGTCAGCTGGTAGCCTGTTCAAGATGATTTCCGAGTAGGCAATGATCCGAGACCTGAAAGACGCGACCTTCCTGATCGCAACAGATGTTCGACGTGGGCCTATTCCAGGCAGAATCCCCGATGAGAATCACTCGTACAAGGTGTCCCCGACCTGGGGAATTGCCCAGGGCCCACTGGGGCACCTGTGATTTCGATCACGGAACAATCACCGTTCATGAAACAATGCGCTCGTAGATTATTGAGAGATGGGCGCAATCTCAACCGATTGGCATTGGAGACGAGGAGTTTCTTGATGAATTCGCGCAAGCAGGATGCACTCGATTATCACCGCACCGGCCGCAAGGGCAAGATCGAGGTGGTCGCAACCAAGCCATGTCGCACCCAGGCGGATTTGAGTCTGGCCTATACGCCGGGAGTGGCTGAGCCTTGCCGCGAGATTGCCAAGTCGCCCGAGCTGAGTTTCGAGTACACCGCGCGCGGAAACCTGGTCGCGGTGGTCTCCAACGGCACGAGGGTTCTGGGTTTGGGAAACATCGGAGCATTGGCTGGAAAACCCGTCATGGAAGGCAAGGCGGTGCTCTTCAAACGTTTCGCGGATATTGACGTTTTTGATCTGGAAGTGAACTCGGAGAAACCGGAAGACGTCATAAAGTTTTGCCAGCTTCTCGAGCCGACCGTCGGCGGCATCAATCTCGAAGACATCAAGGCACCGGATTGCTTCCTCATAGAAGAAACATTGCGCAAGACCATGTCGATTCCCGTAATGCATGACGACCAACACGGAACCGCCATCATCTCCGGAGCGGCATTGCTTGGTGCGTTGGAAATCGTGGGCAAGAAAATCGACCAGGCGCGCGTGGTTTTCGTCGGCGCAGGAGCAGCAGGCATGGCCTGCGCCGCACATTACCTCCGATTGGGCGTCAGCCGAGAACGAATCCTCATGGTGGATACCAAAGGTGTGATTTACACCGGTCGCACCGAGGGCATGAACCCTTATAAGGCGCGGTTTGCCCAGAAGACCGAATTGCGGACCTTGACGGAAGCGCTGCGCGGAGCCGATGTCCTGGTGGGACTCTCGGCGAAGGGTGCGGTGACCCCGGACATGCTGAAGGTCATGGCGCCTCGTCCAATTGTGTTTGCACTGGCCAACCCCGATCCGGAGATTACACCTGAGGATGCACGAGGCGCTCGCGACGACGTCATCATGGCCACCGGACGCTCCGACTATCCCAATCAGGTGAACAATGTGCTCGGGTTTCCGTTCGTCTTTCGTGGGGCACTCGATGTCCGCGCCAGCGCGATCAACGAAGAAATGAAACTCGCCGCGACTCGTGCCTTGGCCGCATTGGCCAGGGAGGATGTGCCGGATTCGGTTTGCCAAGCCTACGGTGTGAAGAAAATCCAGTTTGGCCCCGAGTACATCGTCCCCAAGCCGTTTGACCCGCGGGTATTGGTCTGGGTGGCCTCGGCCGTCGCACGGGCAGCCATGGAAACGGGCGTGGCGCGGCAGCCCGTTGATCTCGAAGAATATCGAGAGCGGCTCGAGCGATTGGGAACGCGGCTCATGCTTCCCAGTTCCTCTCCCTTGCACGACGAACGCGGGACGGCATCGCCCGTACGCTCCAACAGGAAGTGAGATGAGAAGCGCAAAGGGCTCTTCATGAGAACACCGCACCCGCTAAAAACTCATTTGGTGTTGGTCATTCTGCTCCTATGCCCTGCGACCGGTCTTGCGCAGGAACTCAAGCCCGTCCAGCTTCCCGATCCTCAAACTGATATCGGGCGGCCGCTTATGCAAGTGCTCAAGGACCGTCGCTCTACGCGCACGTTCAAATCGGAACCATTGCCCGTACAGGTGGTGTCGAATGTGCTTTGGGCGGCCTTTGGAATCAATCGCCCAGAGTCCGGCGGACGCACCGCTCCCTCCGCTTCGAACCGGCAGGAAATCGATATTTACGTAGCCACTGCGGAGGGGCTTTACGTCTACGACGCCAAGGGAAATCGACTCAATCCTGTTATCCACGATGATGTGCGTGCTCAGACGGGAATACAACCTTTCGTGAAGGACGCACCGTTGAATCTGGTCTACGTCGCCGATCTGGCAAGGGCGGGGACCGACTCTGCTGAACGAGACATGGACGTGGCCGCGGACACAGGCTTCATTGCTCAGAATGTTTATCTCTTCTGCGCTTCTGAAGGGTTGGCCACTGTCGTTCGCGGCAGCATCGACAGGCTGGCGCTGTCAAAAGCCATGCGACTGCGCCCAAACCAGAGAATCATCCTGTCGCAGACGGTAGGCTACGCAAGAAAGTGACGCAGCGAGCGGCGCGCCGGCGCTTACTCGGAAAGTATGTGCAGCTAGTGCCCAAACTTCCCGACAAGTTCGACTTGCGCCAGGATGTGCCCTTTCATGGCCCGCTCGAGTTCGCCCTTGCTGACTCCGGGTTTGAGATTCATTTTGGACTTCAGGGCATAGAGCTTGAAGAAGTAACGGTGGACAGTGCCCCTGGGCGGGCATGGCCCGTTGTAACCTATCTTTCCAAAATCATTGCGCCCTTGACGCGCGCCGCTGGATAGCTCGAGGTCCTTTGGCACTCCCTCGCGCAATTCGTGGATTGCGGCGGGAAGATCGTAGATAACCCAGTGGACCCAGGTGCCGCCGGGGGCGTCCGGGTCGTCCATCACTAGCGCGAATGTCTCCGTTTCTTTTGGAGGATCGTTCCAAGCCAGTGCCGGAGAAATGTCGCGTCCGTCGCAGGCGAACTTTTTCGGAATATCGCTTCCTCGAAAAGACGCTGTGGTCAATCGAAGTGCCATTGGCTGGATCTCCCAAAGTTGGTTCTATCCGTCAGTGCCCTGTCGCCAGAACTCTTCGGCTTGGCCCGCCCCAAGCGCGGCGCGGATGGGTTTTGGGAATTCTGGCATGTATCACGAAATTGCGTGACAGCAATCACGTCATCCGCCGCCCCTTGAGCCTACCTTTCATGCAGACTGGTTGGCATCCGATCATGTGTCTCTTGGTGGGAAGGATAGATGGAGGGGGCAGCTGGCCACTAGGCCCCCGAAGGGAAGGCCGAGGCAAGACGAAGATCGTCTTGCCTCGGCCTTCCTCAAAAAGCTTCATTTCTAAAGGGATTCTGGTGAGCCGGGGAGGACTCGAACCTCCAACCCGCTGATTAAGAGTCAGCTGCTCTACCATTGAGCTACCGGCCCAGCAAACTTTAACTTTACCACGATACATCGCGCCTTCCGCGCAGCGGAAGACGCCCGATCGGCGATCAGTGGCGCAACGTCGCCGCGATTTCCTTCGCCACCTGTCGTGCCCGCTGAAGGTCGCCCGGGCCGAGTGAGATCGCGGCCACGCGCGCGTGGCCGCCTCCGCCGTATTTCTCGCATAGCGAAGCGAGATTCACTTCGTCGGGGGCTTCCTTCCACGGATTCGTGCCCACCGAGACCTTCGCGCGCGCCGGCGAAGCGCTCACGCCCACCGAATAGAGCGCATCCGGGTACAGGAAATACGGCACGAACTTGTTGTAGCCTTCGAGATCGAGATCGCTCACGTCGAAATAGATCACGCCCCCGCGACAATCGGCGCGCTCCCGCATGATGTCGATCGACCGGCGATGCCGTTCGAGCAGCGGGCCCAGATGATTCTTCACCAGCGGCAACGTGATAATTTCGGCGAGTGGCATCTCGGACAAATCCGGAATCAGCCGCGGGACGAGGTTGGGCTCGGGCGCCGCCTCGATCACCAGCGCGACCTGCATCGCGGGATCAGCCAGCCCGACCGCCGCTTCGGGCGACGCAAATTGCGCGCCGTCGATGATGTCGCCCCACTTGATCAATTCCGCGAGCGGCTTGGCGTCAAAACCGAACTTCTCGGAAGCAATCGTCGCCAGAAACTTCGTGCAGGACTTGTAGGAGGGATCGTAGAACTTCTTGCCCGAATGGTCCCGCCGGAAATGTTCGGCGTCCTCGGGCTTCAAGAACGCGCTCTGATGGTGGTCGAACCACCATGTGAGATCGGGTGAGCTCGAATACTTGAAATCCACGATGGCGTTCTCATCGCCGTCGAAAATGCCGTCCTCGAAGGGCTGCGAGGCCTTGTGCGTCATTCCCGTGTACAGAAACTCCGCATTGGGATTGATGCGCTCGCGATAAAAGCGCGAAAAAATCGCCGCGGACGATGCCCCGTCGAAACATTTGTCGTGAAAACAAACGCGGACCTTCAAACCGTTCTCCCGTGGCGCCTATGCTTCCGGAACAAAACTTCTCGCAGAGTAAAGTCAACTAAGATGGCTGCTCCCTCCTCGGTTGTCAAGAGGCAGCACGCGGAGAAATTGCGAAGGTCGGTCTCGCGGTCGTGCAGGAAGACACCATGGTCGGCGCAAAAGACCGGTTCATGCTCCGGCCGCGCGATGCATACTCGCGGCGGAGCACTCAGGTGCGGGCCAAATGCCGCCCCCTGCGAATAATTTCAACTCGAGATGGAATCGCGCCTAGGACGTGTGGCGCTCGATGGCCTTGACGATCTGCTCTTTTGGCACCGCGCCGACGATCTGGTCCGCCACCTGTCCGCCCTTGAAGAGCAACAGGGTAGGTATGCCGCGGATGTTGAACTTTCCCGGCACGTTCATGTTCTCATCGACGTTGAGTTTTACGACCTTGATCTTGCCGGCTTGTTCCCGCGCGATCTCCTCGACCGTGGGTGTCAGCGCGTGGCACGGCCGGCACCAGTCGGCCCAGAAATCGACCATCACGGGCTGGGTCTTGCTGGCCTCGATTACGTCGGCCTGAAAACTCGCGTCCGTTACTGCCTGAATGTTGTCTGCCATGATTCCCCTTTACAGCGCCCTCCGGACCACTCGGCCGGTTCTTGCGCCGTTATTTAGATGATCCAGCTACCTTTGGGATTCGAGCCCTTTTAGCTGCTTCATACAGCGTGACATACGCCGCCGCGGAAGTCTTCCAAGAAAAGTCTTTTGCCATGCCGTTGGCCTGCACCGCGCGCCACGCTTTCGCGTCTCGATACGCCTTGAGCGCGGCCCGAATGCACGCCAGCAGCGCCTCTCCGTCGTACTCTTCGAACTTGAACCCCGTCCCCTGCTGCGTCTTCGGACCGAAGTTCTGAATCGTGTCGTCGAGCCCGCCCGTCGCGCGCACCACCGGAACCGTGCCGTAGCGCAGGCTGTAGATCTGGTTCAGCCCACACGGCTCGTAGCGGGACGGCATCAAAAACATGTCCGCCCCGGCCTCGATCTTGTGCGCGAGCGTGTTATCGTACCCGATTTTCACGCCCACGCGCGCCGAATATTTTTCCGCGAGCCCTTTGAAAAGTTTTTCGTATTCCGGCTGGCCCGTTCCCAGCGCTACAATCGCAAGATTCTCTTTCATCAGGTCGCCCGCAACCTCCGCGATCAGGTCGAATCCCTTCTGGTCCGCGAAACGCGAAACGATCCCGATCAGCGGCCTCTCCAGATTCTCTTCGGGCAACTTGAACGCAGCGAGCAGATCCTTCTTGCACGCCTTCTTTCCGCCGAGATTGTGTGCCGAATAGTTTTGGGCGATCAGCGTGTCCGCCTCGGGGCTCCACACCCCGTAGTCCACTCCGTTCAGGATGCCGACCAGCCGTTCGGCCCGGTTGCGAATCACGCCCTCCAGCCCGCTTCCAAACTCCGGCGTCTGGATCTCCTTCGCGTAGCGGCGGCTCACCGTCGTCAGGTAGTCGGCGTAGATCAAGCCGCCCTTGAGAAAATTAACTTTGCCGTAGAATTCGAGCGCGTCCATCGTGAACAGATTGTCGGGCAGCCCGATTTTCCGCATGGCTTCCTGCGGAAACACTCCCTGATATCCCAGGTTGTGAATCGTGAAAACCACGGGCAACGAGCGCACCACCGGATCGGTCCCGTGCTGGGTGCGCAAAAGAACCGGCACAAGCGCCGACTGCCAGTCGTGGCAATGCACCACGTCGGGCAGCCAGACGCGCTTCATGAACTCGATCGCCGCGCGCGAAAATTCGGCGAAACGCTCCGCGTTGTCGGGATAATCGCCGGTCTTATCGCCATAGAGCTGCGCTCGGTCAAAAAAAGCGGAATCATCCACGAAGAAATATCGGACGCCTTCGACCGACGGGCCCTCGCCGATCGCCGGAAACCGCAGCCTATCGCCAAGTGCCACGGTCACGCTCGAAACCAGCGTCGACGTGATTTTGTTTCCGTGGTACCTCGGCAGAAGGATGGCTACCTCGTGGCCCATCCCGTGCAGCGCCTTGGGCAGCGCTTCGACCACGTCCGCGAGCCCGCCGGTTTTTGAATACGGAAGTCCTTCCGAGGATACGAATAGGATTTTCATGCGCGTTCAGCCGAGATAAAAACGGTAGCGGACGCTCCCGCATCCGTCAAGGCAATCTCCTGCGGTCACGGTGCATTTGTTACTGCTGTTTCGCATTGCTACACTCTGTCCCACAATGGCGCGACAGCGGATGGGACAGCACTTCCTCGCGGACGCAAGCTGGCAAGCGCGCATTTTCGACACGCTGCCGCGCAGCCTGGACGAACCTTGGATCGAGATCGGCGCGGGCCACGGCGAGATGACTCATCTCCTGGCCGCGAAGGGCCACCGCGTTATCGCAATTGAGGCCGACGCGCGCCTGGCCGACGGTTTGAAGCAGCGCCTTCGCGCCAAGCCGGAAGAATGGCCCGGCGTTGAAGTCGTTGCCGGCGATGTCCTCCGGCTCGATCTCGGAAATCTGACCCCCGGAAAATTTCGCGTATACGGCGATCTGCCCTACTACATCACGTCGCCGATTCTCCATCACCTGTTCGGGTATGCGGACCGAATCGCCTCGATTCACGTCGTCATGCAACTCGAGGTCGCCGAGCGGATCGTGGCGCGCCCGGGCCGCCGCGAGTATGCATATCTTTCCACTGCGTGCCAGTTCTACACAAAGCCAGAAATCGTTCTGCGAATTCCGCCCGGCGCATTTCGCCCGGCTCCGCGCGTCAGGTCGGCTCTCGTTTCGATGATTCTTCCCGGCGAGCGCGAATCTCTGCATGTCGCCGACGAAAAAAGGTTCCTCCAATTCGTGCAGCTCTGCTTCGGTCAAAAGCGCAAAACGCTGCGCAACAATCTCCGCGCGATGGCGCCGGATCAGCGCATCCACGATGCTCTCGCCGCCTGCGGCCTCCGTCCCGACGCCCGCGCCGAGCAGCTTTCGCTTCCCCAGTTTTCCACTCTATTTGCAAATCTGGCGTGAACCGCAGTGGACGGCAGTGAGGAAAATCCTATTGGGGCCGCTTGTCTTCGATCACCGCGCGAAGCCGGTCCGGCAGATCGGTCATGATCCCATCGACGCCCGCCTCGATCGCGGCTCGCATCTTGGCCGCTTCGTTCACGGTCCACGTGACGACGTGCAGGTCTGCACGGTGCGCGTCTTCCACCAGCTCCCGCGTAATCAGATCGGATCGCGGGCACAGTTGCCGCGCGCCCGCGTTGACCGCCTCCTGCACCATGCCGAGCTTCGTATCGTCGACCAGCAATCCCAGCATGATCGACGCGTTCAGCCGCCGCAGCGAAGTCAGCGTCGATGGATCGAATGAAATCACGATCGTCCGCGACGCGTTCTCGGTTCCCTGCAATGCGGCGGCCAGGGCATGATGCATTCCCCAGGCCGCGTCGTACTTGATCTCGAGGTAGAAAACCACGTCGTGCTGCCGTGCAAATACCAGCACGTCCTCGAGCGTGGGTATGCGCTGGTCCATGAACGATCGGTCGAACCACATCCCGGCGTCCAGCTTGCGAAGCTCCGCCAGCGTGAAGTTGCGCACCTCGCCGCGCCCGTTGGTCGTCCGCTCGAGCGTCTTGTCGTGTATGGCGACGAACTGTGCGTCCCTGGTGAGGTGCAGGTCCGTCTCGATAAATTGCGCGCCCAGCGCAACGGCCCGCTCGAACGCCGCCAGCGTATTCTCCGGCGCGTGGCCCGAAGCGCCTCGATGCGCGATGATCCAGGGGGCTCGCATGTGCCCGTTTATCGTAGCAGATTGGATTAGCTCGCCTATCCGGGGGCTTCAGCCTCGTTGTGAGGAGCGCAACTCGACCCCGGTCTAGTACCCCGTCTCTTCGGCAGCGTTGCAAGTCCTCAAGCCGCCTCCGACGTGCAAAACCCTTCTTCTCTTACCCAACCAGTTGCCGGATATAGGAACTCTCGCTAAGCGAAATCCGCGGTTCGCTGCGGTCCCTCGGAGATCCTCTTCTTCTGCGACGCCATCTCCTTGTGCCCATTGCACATAGACCGCTGCCGGCATACGCGCCGTATTCGCCATTTGGTCGGCGGATTGCCATTCCATTCAGGGATCGAAGCCGCCGCTTGCGAGGCTGTCGAACTTACAGCCGCGCAATTCTGGTCGGCGCAACAACACGGTTCGGTTTTGTAAGGGTGGAGGTAGTCGTCGAGGCAGCGGAGCCGCCGGGGGAAACGCGCGGCTCCGCACTGAGGGTGTGAATCGACGCCAGCGGCCTTCGCGCCTTTTCCGCAACTCGGAATCGCGCGAACTTGGGAGGGAACGTGGCGGTGTTCGTTCTGATTTTGGTCGGGCTCGTCGTCGCGCTGACGTGGCTGGATTGGCGCGAGACCCGAAGGGGCTGGGTCATACCGGATTGGGCGAAGGGCATGGCGCTCGGGGGCGTCATCGCCGTATCGCTCGCCGCGGCCACTTCGTTCGCATCCATCTGGCTCCGGGATGAAGCCGGCCAGTGGCCCGGCGCATTCGACTCCAGTCTTCTCTGGCCCGAGCTCGTTTTTCTCCTCTGCGCGATGGGCGCTATTGTGGTCGCCGCCAGGAAGAAGCGGCTGCGGCTCGTGCTCCTGCTCGCGGGAGTCCTCGTCGCGGCCTTCTGGCTTGGGATGACTCTGTGACCCCTCGCCTCCCCCTGCACTCCGCTTTGACCCGCAGTTTCTTGGAGCTCCGCGCATACAGCTAAAGATTTATCCACAGGAAACCTCTACCCAAAAGGAATCAGGCCCATGAAGAAGAATCTCGCAGCTGCAATCCTGCTCCTCTGCTTCGCCATCACGCCGGCTAACGCGCAATCTCAGCCTGATTCAGATACTCCCAAATCGCCTGACGCGCCAGTTTTGAAATCACACTCGAAGATCCCCAACAAGAAATTCTGGATCTTCGCCGGGCTTCAAATTGGAACGACGATCGCCGACATTGAAACGACACAGTTAGCCCTCAGCAGCAACCCGCAGAGCCATGAACTCAACCCCCTCTTCGGGAGCCATCCAGGGCGTCCGCGAATGTACAGCATCGGCATGGCGCTCACGGGGATCCAGCTTCTCTTGCAGCATCACGTCAAGGCTCGCTCCGAGCGGACCGGCAGAGCGAAGGGACTCTGGATCGTCGGAGCATCGGTTAACACCTCTCTCCATACTTTCCTGGCCGTCCACAATGCCAGAATCGCGGGAGAGTCCGTCTGCCCCGCCCAGGGCGCAGGCTGCCGCTGACGACTTTGCCCGGCCGCCGTTCGCGCCGGCTTTCCCGCAACCGTCATTCGCCGGTAATCCGCCGCCGTTGGCCGAAAAGTCCGAGACGCCTCGTTGCATTGCCGATAATCTCCCGCCATGTTCAGTTCTGAGTTTGCACCGAAGGAGATGGCAATGACCGCAGCCGAATCCCAGCTCGTTTCCGGCAAGTCAATTCCCCGCGCAGCAGTCCTGTTTCCGGCTGGTGCGCTGATTTTCCTCGGAACTGTGATTCAATTGGGCATGCTTGGCTATGAGCATGCCGCTTCCCCGAATCTGTGGCCCGTTTCGATGATTGTCGAAGCCGCCTGGAACCTTTTGGCCGCGCGGCTCAATCTTTCCGGGTACGCCTTGATTTGCGAATTCTGGCCGTCGCTTCTCGTTGCCGCCGGTATCGCCATGCTGCTGCCGTTGGTGCTGAACGGACCGTCACGCGACCATTCCATTCCTCCCAAGGGAGAAAAACCCGGTGTCTGATCCAAGGCGCGCAAGCCGCCATTTCGTCATCGGCGTGCTGATTGTGTTGCTGGGTTTTGTTCTCCTCCTTGACCAGCTTGGATTCGTCGAGGCAGGCAAGGTGTTTCTGTTTTGGCCTCTCATCCTGATCTACTTCGGTCTGCACAAACTTCTCGGAGATCATGATTCGGTGGGGCGCTTCTGGGGTGGTTTCCTTGTTCTCCTCGGGGTTTCCTTCCAACTCGAGGAGCTCGGGTTCAACTACATCCGCATCGGAACGATCTGGCCAGTCTTTCTGATTTGCGTGGGCGTGCTCCTGATATTGCGGAGGTACGAAAATAAGGCTCGCTGGGGAGACCAACCGGCGCCGCCACCTCCTCCCACTCCCGGAACTCCAAATGTTCCCAGCGATGCGCCGCCTCCGATTGACGTGCCACCGCCCGGTAACGTGCCACCTCCATTTGGCGGGCCGCCTCCGAATGCCGGTCCGCAAACTCATTCGAACTTCACGCAGGAGTCTCCCCGGGGTCCTCGCGGACCCGCGGGACCGCGGGATGATTTCCATCAGCGCATGGATGAGTTCGGCAACCGCATGCACGGCTCATGGCAGGGTCCCCGCAATTGGTCTGCAACGTCGGAACCGCGGCTCAATCTGGTCAACATCTTCTGGGGCGGGCGGCGTCGCTACGTCACCAAGAATTTTGTCGGCGGGGAAATTGTTTCTATCTTCGGAGGCTTCGACATCGACCTGACGGAAGCCGACATTCAAGGCAACGAAACTCACATAGAGATTGTCACCCTGTTTGGCGGCGGTGAAATTCGCGTTCCCCCAACCTGGGATGTAATCCTCGAAAATGTTGGCATTTTTGGAGGCGCCAGCGACAGGACTCGCCATCCGGAGCCGCAGGCCCAAGCGGCAACCGGCCCGGGATCGACGGCTAGCCCTGCTCCGAAGAGACTGATCATCAAAGGCGTCTCGATTTTTGGAGGCCTGAACGTCAAGAACTAACCGCTGCCATGCACCCCATTCTTGCCCAACTTCGCCGGCTCTTGCTCTACCTCCTGGGATGGATTCCTCTCGCTGGAATGCTCACATACCTGCTCGCCGTCCCCGGCGGATTGAGCTGGCTCGAAGCGACCACCGTCGCCCTGATTCTCTGCCTGTTGTATGCCTTCGTGTGTCTCGCTGCGTGGTATCCCTGCCAGGCCACGCCGCTCGAGAGGTCCAGCCTGCCGCGCTTTCTGGCGACGCACATCGCGGCGGCAGTCGTGGCGAGCGCCATATGGCTGCTGGCGGCGAGGACGCTGGGCCGCATGCTCACCGGACTCGAGGAATTTCGCGGCGTCGATGTCCGGCTCTCGAAGGATTTTCCGCTCTTGTTCGGAACCGGCGTTCTTCTCTACTTGCTTGCCGTCGGATTCCACTACGTGCTGCTCGCCGTCGAGGCTTCCCGCGAAGCCGAAGCCCGCGTGATGCAGGCGAGCGTCCTTGCTCGCGAAGCGGAATTGAGAGCTTTAAAGGCCCAGGTGAATCCTCATTTCCTGTTCAACAGTCTGAATTCGATCAGCGCGCTCACTGCCTCCGACCCGTCGAAGGCCCGCGAGATGTGCATCCTGCTCGGCGACTTTCTGCGGCGCACGCTGGGCCTCGGCGAAAAGCCGTCGATTCCTCTCGAAGAGGAAATGTCGCTCGTTCACGCCTTCCTGGCCGTGGAAAAGATCCGCTATGGCGCGCGGCTCCGCATGGAAGAAATCATCGACAAGGAGGCGCTGGACGCGCAGGTGCCGCCGCTTCTGCTCCAGCCGCTCGTTGAGAATGCCGTCGGGCACGGAATCGCCAATCTCGTCGAGGGCGGCTGGATCCGGCTGACGGCCCAGCGCTGCGACGGCGATCTCTCCATCGTCGTTGAAAATCTCTTCGATCCTGAGGCTCCGCCGCGCCGCAGAAACGGCGTCGGGCTTGCCAATGTCCGCCAGCGGCTCGAAGCGCGTTACGGGGACCGGGCCAGCTTCGGCACCAACATCGAAGGCCAGTGCTTTCGCGTCGCGATCAGGCTTCCCGCAGAAACCAAGGAGCGAGCTTCGTGATCCGCGAGCAAAACAAGAAGATACGAACCATCATCGTTGACGATGAAGACCTCGCCCGTCAGGTCCTGCGCGAATTCCTTTCCGCGCACCCGGAAATCGAAATCGTCGCCGAGTGTGCCAACGGCTTCGAGGCCGTGAAGTGCGCCGCGGAGCTGGAGCCCGATCTCCTGTTCCTCGACATCCAAATGCCGAAGCTCGATGGCTTCGAGGTGCTCGAATTGATCGGCGCCGATCGCGCCATCATCTTCGTCACCGCCTACGACACCTTTGCCATTCGCGCCTTTGAAGTGCACGCGGTGGACTACCTGCTGAAGCCGATCAGTGCCGCGCGCTTTGAAGCCGCGCTCGACCGCGCCCGGGAACGCCTCTCGGGGAAATTGCCGTCCGCGCCACTCGTCGCCATGGAGCTGGCCGCCGCCGCGCGCCCTCCGTCGCAGTATCTCGACCGCATTCCCGTGCGCGAAGGGACGAGCGTCTTCATCATCCCGGTTGCGAAACTCGATTATGCGGAAGCGCAGGACGATTACGTCGCCCTCGCTGCGGGCGGCAAGAAGCACCTGAAGCAGCAGACGATTTCGAGTCTCGAAGCCGCGCTCGATCCCTCGCGTTTTCTGCGCATCCACCGCTCCTACATCGTCAACCTCGAGCGCGTCGTCAAGATCGAGCCGTACGGCAAGGACACTCACGTCGCCGTCCTCACCACCGGGGCGCAGCTCCCCGTCAGCCGTGCCGGCCACGCACGCCTCCGCGCCTTTCTCGACCGCTGACGCCCGGCGAGTACGCCACATGGCGCAGTAACGCGTCCAACTCACCCGGCCACAAAATCTCTTGCAGCGGAAATGCGACAAGTTGATCCTGTGGAGGAACACCTGCCGCTCCGCTCTTCCCCTCTTCCGCGGCTGGAACAAAGATGCGCATTCTTGTCACCGACGACGAAGACGCCACTCGCGAGCTCTTGACTGAGCTGCTACAGAAAAGCGGCCACACCGTCACGTCTGTCCGCACCGGACGCGAAGCCGTCGCCGCGGTCGAATGCGGGGAATTCGAAGTCGTCTTCATGGACGAGGAAATGCCCGGCATGAGCGGGATCGAAGCCACGCGCGAAATTCACCGGCAGCAGGTCTCCGGCGGGAGGCGCCCCATCATCGTCGGGCTATCGGGAAATGGCACGGAGGCGGATGAGAAACGCTGTCTCGTGGCCGGAATGGATGCGTTCCTTGCGAAGCCTGTCCGCATGGGAGAGCTTTTCAGCTTGCTCGCCGTGCTCGCGCGCCATTCGCAGCCATCCGCACCCGGAGAAATGCAGTTGGTCGCACAAGGTTCGTTCTCCAAGAACTTGGCCGCAAGTCTGCTCCGCGCGACCGGTGGAAATGAGAAGATTCTCCGCTCGCTCGTGAAGAATTTCCTCGCGGACGCACCGAAGAAACTCTCCCTCTTGCGCCGCGCCGTCGCGCGGCAAGACGCCGAAGCGCTCGCCTCGATCGCGCATGCACTCAAGGGCTCGATCGGGCTCTTTGGCGCGCAGGAAGCGGTCGCGGCCGCGGACAACCTCCAGGCCATGGGCCGCGAGGGCGCGTTCGATGGCGCCGCGAAAGAATTCCGCGCGCTTGAAGACGCATTCAAAAGCCTGCGGCGCGAGCTCCTCACGCTGAAAGTGAACGCCGCGCCCGCACGAAAACGAGCCGCTCGGCGCCGTGCGCCGTCCCGTCCCCGCCGCAAGCGCTGAGGCTGACTAACCCGGCAACATCGCCGCGCGGATGCTTGCCGCCCGTGTCCCCCGGGGCGATACTCGAATCATGAGGCGGGGGAAATCATTCCTGTGTGTTGCGGCGCTGTTCCTCGTGTTTGCTGGGCATGCGACGCAAGCCGATGACCTGAAGCTCAAAGACGGCTCGAAGATATCCGGCACCATCGTCGGCTTCGAGGAAAACTCGTTCAAGGTGAAGACGAGTTACGGCTACGCCGTCGTGCAGAAAGACCAGGTCGTCTCGATCAGCATGACCGATGCCGCGCAGCCGGCTGCGTCCGCAAGCAAGCCCGCGGCGCCAGCCGTTTCCGCCGCTGAAAAAACTCCAGCGCTCGAAAAACTCAAGACGGAAACCGCCGCTTCTCCAGCACCAACGAAGCCTGCTCCAATTTCCGCTGCGGTTCCGGTGCCGCCGGTCATGAAGAAGCTCGCGCCGACCGCTGCGCCTGTGCCGCCAATCGTTGCCGCGGCGACGCCTGTTCCTTCTGTGCCGATCGCGAGCGCTCCGGCGCTGAAGGCGCCCGGTCCCGAGCCGATCCGCGAAACGGTGACCGGCAACACATACACCAACGAGACGTACCGCTTCCGGATGTACAAGCCGCCGACGTGGGAAGTAATCGCGGCGGCGCCCGCGGTTCTGCCCGGAGCGATCACCGCGATGGGGACCTCGGATGACAGGACCTACCTGCTGATCGGCCAGGAGCCGGCAGGAAAGTCGCTCGCGACCGATATGGACTCAACCGAGCGTCGCCTGCGCGACGTGATGGAAAACTTCCGGCCACTTGGCGAGGAGCACATCACGGTGTCCGGGATCGCAGCAACCGAGCACCGCTTTCGCGGCAGCGTGGACCAGCACGACTGGTCCGGCGTGGTCGTGCTCGTCCCGCGCGGGCCGAAGCTCTACACGATTTTCGGGATGACCCGCGCCGACAACGATCTCGTGCAGATTCAGGAAAACGTGATCGCCCGCGCGATTTCAAGCCTCGAGTTCACCGAGCAGTAGCGCAACCTTCTTCAGAATTTCGTCACTTCGCTGAAATGAAAGTCGCGAATCTTCATCGCCGGGACGACCATTTCGAAGGACTCTTCCCCAGCCGCACGCACGGCGGGGCCGAGCATCTCCACATTCGCGAGCATTTCGATCGCGCTCTGATTGAAGCGGAAATTGCGGATGCCGCCGGCGATGCGGCCGTCCTCGATCAGAAACGTTCCGTCGCGCGTCATCCCGGTGAGAATCTTTTCGTAGGGATCGACCTCGCGGATGTACCACAGCCGCGTGACGAGGATGCCGCGGTCCGTGGTGCGGACCATTTCATCGATCGATTTGTCGCCGCCCGCGAAGACCAGGTTCATGGGCGCTTCGCCGTATTCGTTGGGCAGAGAAAAACCGTGGCCGGTCGGCTTCGTCTTCATCTTTTTCGCCGTCGCGCGCGAATAGACAAGATTCTTCGGCACGCCGCGATCCACCAGCAGCACCTTCTGCCGCGGAAGGCCTTCGCCGTCGTAGGCTGGTCCGCTCTGGAGCGGATGATAGACGTCGTCCCAGATCGTGATGTTTTCGCCGAACACTTTCTTGCCCATGCGGCCCGTCAGGCAGGAGCGCTTGTCGAGCACCGCCGTGCCCGCAAAATCGTAGAAGAGGAATCCCACCAGATCGAGGACGGCGGAGGGCGAAAGGATCGTCGTGTAGCGGCCCGCCGAAATCTCGCGCGGCTGGCGTGAACCGGCCGCCGTGTCGCTGGCCTTCTCGGCAAGCGCCTCAGGATCGATCTTGTGGACATCGGGCGAATTCGACTTGGCCCAGCCGGAGGAATTCGCTTCGAGAATCGTGACCGAAAACTCCGCCCGGGTCTGCTCATAGTGCGCGAAAAGTCCTCTCGAATTCGCCATCACGGATTGCGATGAACCGCTCGCGAAGATCCCCGCTGCCGTTTGTTTCTTCTTGTCCGCCATCTTGCAGACGCGCGTGACGGCGCGGGCGCGGTCTTCCGGCGTCGTCCCGGCGGTGGACGCGAAGAATCGCGCGACCTTCTGATACTTCTGCGATTTGAGCATCGGCAGGAGGTCGGGATTTTCAGGCTCGTTGCGCGCCAGGCTCACGGCGGAGGCGGCCACGCGGCGAAGCGATTCGTCGTCCGTTTTGTTCGTCCCGGCGCGCGCCGTGCGGCCATCGACGACGGCTCGAACGGAAATTCCAAGCGTGTGCTCGGCTACGTTCTGGTGGATCGTGTTGTTGGCGAAGCGCGTGAGCGCGTCGGTGGTCGAGCTGACGTCCACTTCTGTCTCGTCCGCCTCGCTTAGTTTCAGGATTTTTTCAGCGATGCGCTCGAGTTCCGCCTGCGTCGATTTCGGGTTTTTGTTGGGCATGTTGGCTGGGCTATTTGGCGAAGGCGATGCCGACCTTGACGTTGCGGAAGCGCGCGGGCGCGGCGCCGTGGCCCGTGCCCATCACCTGCTGTGGCTGGCCCTTGCCGCAATTCGGCGTGCCCCAAAGAGTCCAGTAATCGCGCGAGCAGATGGCGTCGCAACTGTTCCAGAATTCCGTGGTGATGCCGCTGTAGCTCGGATGCTTGATCATGCGACCTTTCTTGCCGCCTTTGATCTCCCACCCAATTTCGGTCGAGAACTGAAAGTGGTAGCGCTTGTCGTCGATCGACCACGAGCGGTTGGTCTCCATCAGGATCGCGTCGTCGGTATCGGCGATCAGGTCGTCGTACTTCCACGTGCCGGGATTGATGCTGATGTTGGTCATGCGGATCATCGGCAGGCGATTCCAGCTTTCGCAGCGCATTGTGCCGCCCGAGCGCTTTTCGCCGATGGAGGCCGCGGTCTCGCGGCTACTGAGGTAGCCGGTGAAAAGGCCGTTCGTGATGATCGGCGTGCACTGCGCGGGCACTCCCTCGTCGTCGTAGGCAAACGTGCCGAGGCCGGGGCCGTGCTCGAGCCGCGCGTCGGCGACCACGTTGACGATGTCCGAACCATATTTCAGATGGCGCAATTTCTCCGTGGTGAGAAAGCTCATGCCGGCGAAATTCGCTTCCATGCCGAGAACGCGGTCGAGCTCGATCGGATGGCCGATCGATTCGTGAATCTGCAAGCCGAGCTGCGAGCTGCCGAGAATGATCGTCTTCTGTCCCTCGGGACACTGCGCGGCGGAATGCAGCGCGACGCACTCCTCGGCTATACGCGGCGCATTGCCCACGAGATCGAGCGATTCGATCAGCTCGTAGCCCGCGAGCATGTGCTGGCCGCCGAAGCTATTGGGATACGACCGCTTCTGGATTTCGCTGCCCGCGAAGCTGGTGGCGACGATGCCCGCTCCGGATTGCATCTTGATCTGATGGATCGATGAACCGGCGCTCGAAGCAAAAAGTTGATCGATCCGGCGGAAGGACATCGAGCCCTCGGCAACCGTGACGCCTTTTACGCGGCGCATTTCCTTGTCCGCCGCGAGCAGGAGATCGATCTGCCGCTCGACGGGAATGCGAAACGGATCCTTCAAGAATGGATTCTGCCAGGTATCGACGTGCGTTTGTTCAGGGACAAGCGCGACATTTTCGCGCTTCGCGAGCGCGGAGGCTTTGGCGATGGCGACTGCTTCGGCAGCGCACTCTTGCACGCCTTCGCGCGTCAGCCGGTCCGTGGACGAGAAGCCCCACGCGCCGCTTGCGATCACGCGGATGCCAATGCCGAGCGATTCCGATTCGAGCAGCGTGCCGACTTCGCCGTTCTTGGTCGAGATCTCGCGGTGGCGAATGTCCATCACGCGGACATCGGCGTAGGAAGCGCCGCGGCGCGTCGCCGTTTCGATCGCCAGGTTGGCCCAATCTTGCATCATCGGCGCGTTTTTGCCCCTTGAAAAGTGTGACACTTAGGATGTGCCGCGATCCTTTGTTTACAATCACTTAGCGCGAAACTTACTCGGCAGGGTGTGTCGAGTAACAATGCAGCGGAGAAGCGGCCATTGCGGCCGAATTTCTCGGCGCCACCCTTGTTCGCCGCCAATATGTTGCCGATTCTCACGCAACCATCTTAGGGATGGGGCGGCGCGTGTCAAGGGATCGTTGGTGTAAAGAATTTGAGTTGGCCCGCAGTAGGCCCGAAGCGACCGGAGAACGTTTGGGCGGAGGCGAGCCGCGCGTATGTGGCTGGTCAGTTTCCGGTTATCCGACTATCCGCCCGGAACCTAATCCTTCGCTTCCCACAACCCCGTTTCTGGCCAACTTCCGGATCGCCGACAACCTAGACCTTTGGGTAACGAAACCAAAGGTCGGTATCGTTTCGTTTGGTCAACATGCCGACATCTCGATTACATAAGAACGGCAACCGCTACGGGGTTTGGGTCTTCGATAGAGATTCGGATATCTGTTTTAGGGCTATATTCACGGCCGCCATCTGAGCGGCAGTCTCTCTAAGCACACCTTGAGTCAGTTTTCCCGCGAGCAGGCCGGAGTGTGGAAGAGTTTACCGCCGCTTCGAGTTCCGAACTAGTCGTTCAGGATTACGCTGCGGAGGCCGCTGTGGACCGTCATTTCTCTACTGTTGTATTCGACAAAGCCAAGCTTCCTGAACTTATTCATGAAAAGATTGATCCGCGACCGAGTTGTGCCGACCATTTGTGCCAAGTGTTCCTGACTGATCCCGGGAACTACAGTTTCGGTCCTGCTTTCCTTGCCAAAATGGGACAGCAGCAGGAGCATCCGAGCCAGGCGCTTCTCGGTAGAGTTGAAAAGCTGGTCCACGAGATCCGCTTCGTATCGGATGCTGCGGGAAAGCAGATGAATGACTAACATTTCCGCGAATTCCAGCTTTTCGTGGAGCATTTGTGCCATGACCGACTTCTCAACCTTGGTAAGAGTGCAATCTCCCTCTGAAATGGCCGTCGCCATGCGCAACGGCTGACCTGCCAGGCATCCTTCACCGAAGAGCTCACCGGGGCCCAGAGTGCCGACAATCGCTTCCTTGCCTTCGGAGGATGTAACCGCGAGCTTCACCCTGCCTCGTAGGAGAAAGAGCACGGAATCCGCAGGCGCTCCTTGCATGAAGATGGTGTCGTCCGCACCGTATTCTAAAACGGTTTTCCCCCTGGAGACTCCAGTCAGGAGGGTTTCCCAATCGGCAGTCGGGCGTTTCTTGTCCGCCGCAACGAACGCGTTCTTCCTATCGACACGCAAGCTCTTCCTCCGAGCCATAACGACCGTATTTCCCATAACGAACTCGTGCTGATTACTGGGGGCGAGCCGGATCGTCAAAGCAATTGTTTTCTGAAGGTCCGTTTTCCGCCTTCCGCCAGCCATCACTCCCGTATTTTCAGGTCCAGTCCGAAGAGCACTTTGTTTTGGTCCGATAGGTCCCCAATGAGCCTTCGCAGCGGGCGAGGGAGCCGTTTAATGAGCGTGGGCACCGCCACAATCTGCTCGTCTCTGGCCAGATTCGCATGCCGGCAAATGTCGATGATTTCCAGGTCATACCGACCATTCAAGTGCTGCTCACAAACCTGCTTGATATTCTCTACAGCCAG
>Ga0209415_10000903_pt1 | contig 56516 bp, 46 predicted proteins | sample PeaSoiSIISIP2007_FD_187696 | JGI IMG/M metagenome (GOLD analysis project Ga0209415, IMG submission 187696) | Peat soil microbial communities from Weissenstadt, Germany - SII-SIP-2007 (SPAdes) (version 2) | ecosystem: Environmental > Terrestrial > Soil > Wetlands > Peat | place: Germany... | reverse complement strand
AAGGCCTTGTGGCCCATTTCCTCCACCACGATCATGGCCGTTTCCTGGTCCAGGACCTGGTTGATCGTGACCATCTGTCCGAGCTTCATCAGGATCTTGATGACCTCGGACGCCTTCACCGACATCTTGTGCGCCAGGTCGGCAACGGTGATCGTCTCCGGCACCGAGACCTCGCGCACGACCGGTTCGGCCGCGGCCGCGAAGGCAGGCTTCTCGCGCTCGTCCGGGCGCCGATGGCCCTTGGGACCGCGCCACGCGCCCACGCCGGTTGAGGCATCGCCCCGGGTCTTGATCTGGCGGCGCTTGGCCGCGTCTTCCGACCAGCTGGAAGCGAGCTTGGCGGACTTGACTTCCTTGGCACCGGGCTTCTTCTCGTCCTTGCGCTCCTCCACCGGCCGCACGCCCGGTGCCGCAGTCGTCGGCTTGTGCAGCGTACCCTCGGCGACCGGCGCCTTGACCACTTTCTTGGGCGCCGACATCATGCTCTTGATCGCGGCGACTTCCTCGTCGACCGCGCGGCGTGCCCGGTCCTGCGCCCGCTGCGCAGTTTCCGCGTGTTCGGCAGCGGCTGCCGACGCCTTCGCCTCGGCGGCCGTGGCCGCCGCCTGCTCCGCATGGGCCCGGTCCAGTTCGGCCTGGGCCGCCGTAGCGCGGCCGGCCACCTCGCGCGCCGCCTCGCCCCTCGCCGCCGCATCGCCCGCAGCCAGAGCCTCCGGGGCCTCGCGTTCGCGCCGGTGCAATTCGTCAAGTTCGCGCTGCGCGCGCTCCGAGCGCTCGCGCGCCTCGCTGACCTGACGCGCCACGAACTCCGCCTGCCGCCGCGCTTCCTCCTCGCGCCGCGCCATCTCCGCATCGTCGATGACCGGCGTCTGCGGAACTACCACCGCCTCCGCCTCGGAATCCGCATCCCGCTTCACGAATACCCGCTTCTTGCGCACCTCCACCTGGATGGTGCGGGCCTTGCCGGTGGCATCGGCCTGCTTGATGGCCGAGGTCGAGCGCCGCGTCAAGGTGATCTTGCGCTTCTCGATTTCCTGACCACCGTGGGCCTTGCGCAGCGCCTCCAACAGCCTCGCCTTGTCCTCCTCCGACAATTCGTCGGTTTCGGCATGCTTGGCGACTCCGGCCGCGCGCAGCTGCTCCAGCAGCACCGGCGGCGTCAGCTTGAGCTCGGTGGCAAATTGCGCAACTGTGTTGCTGGCCATGCTGTTTGCTTTCCTCTCTCGATGTACCCTGGGCGCTCGTTACGCGAACCAGTGGGCGCGTGCCGCCAGGATCAGCGCACTGGCGCGGGCTTCATCAATACCGGTCATCTCGACCAGTTCGTCAACGCCCAAATCCCCTAGCTCGTCGCGGGTTCGAATGCCGCCGGCCGCCAACTTGATCGCCAGCTCGGTGTCCATCCCCTCGAGCTCGAGCAAGGACTTGTCGGCTCGGTCAAGGTTCTCTTCGCGCTTGATTGCTTCGGTCAAAACGACGTTGCGCGCCCTGGTTCGCAACTCCTCGACGGTATCGCCATCAAAAGCCGAGATCTCGAGCAGTTCATTCACGGGCACGTACGCGATCTCCTCGACGCTAGAGAAGCCCTCGCCGATCAGGATGTCGGCCACTTCCTGGTCGACATCGAGGCTCTGCATGAAGGAATTGCGGATCGCCTCGCGCTCTTGCTGCTGCTTCTGGGTCGATTCCTCCGCCGTCATGATGTTGATCTGCCAGCCCGTGAGCTCCGAGGCCAGCCGGACGTTCTGGCCGCTACGCCCGATGGCGATGGCCAGGTTGTCCTCGTCGACCACCACGTCCATCGCATGCTTGTCCTCGTCGACGACGATCGACGACACGTTGGCCGGCGCCAGGGCACCGATCACGAACTGCGCCGGATCGTCCGACCAAAGAACGATATCGACACGTTCGCCGCCGAGCTCGTTGGTCACCGCCTGGACCCGCGAACCGCGCATGCCGACGCAGGTGCCGATGGGATCGATGCGCCGATCGTTGGTCCAGACCGCGATCTTGGCGCGCACGCCCGGGTCACGGGCTGCCGACTTGATCTGCAAGAGGCCCTGCTCGATCTCGGGCACCTCGAGCTCGAAGAGCTTCATGAGGAACTCGGGTGCCGTACGCGACACGATGACCTGCGGTCCGCGCAGCGAGCGGTCGACCTTGGCGACGTACGCGCGGACGCGATCGCCGATGCGCAGATTTTCCTTGGGGATCATTTCCGCTCGGGGAAGCCGGGCCTCGATCTTGCCGATCTCGATGATGACGTCGCCCTTGTCCATGCGCTTGACGGATCCGTTGACGATGTTGTCGTTGCGCGCCAGGAATTCGACCAGCAGCTGTTCGCGTTCCGCGTCACGGATCTTTTGCAAGATGACCTGCTTGGTGTCCTGCGCGAAGCGCCGGCCAAGATCCTGCCGCGGCAGCTGCTCCTCGATATATTCGTCGATCTCGATGTCCGGAATCTGATCGCGCGCGTCCGACAAGATGATCTGGTGACCGGGCTCCTGCAACCCTGCCTCGTCCGGCACCACGTGCCATCGACGGAACGCATCGTATTCGCCGCTTTCCCGATCGACCGCCACCCGAATTTCGACATCTTCCTCAGCGAACAGCCGCTTGGTCGCGGAGGCCAGCGCCGACTCGAGCGCGCCAAAGACGATTTCCTTGGGAACGCTTTTCTCGCGCGCCAAGGCGTCAACCAGCAGCAGAATTTCTCGACTCATGGCTCAAACCCTATCCTCAACAATCACTCCGTTCGCGATGGCGCAATGCGATCGATCGCACCACGGTCGAACTCCCATTCGGGCGCGAGGCGCGCCTTTTCGACATCGGCCAGCGCAAACTCCACCGTTTCCCCCGCTTCCACCTTGCGCGCGCGCGCTCTGCGCGCACCGCGCGGCGCGGGCGGCGGCGGTTCGGGCACCAGCGTCATGCGCACGCGCTCCGATGCCCCCTCGTCGGCCGAAAGCTCCGACACCAGGCCGAGCAGCCGACCGCGCAAGCGCCGCCGGCCGCCAATCGGCGAATGCAACTGCACCTTTGCCATGGCCCCGGCAAAGCGCGCAAAGTCGCGCGCTCCGCGCAGCGGCCGATCCATCCCCGGCGACGAAACCTCGAGCCGGTCGTAGTCGACTCCTTCGACCGCAAATAAGTGCGTCAGTTGCCGGCTAACCCGCTCGCAATCATCGATGCCCACCTGCCGGGCCCCGCCAGGCGCCCCCCCGGCACCATCGGCCGGGGCAATATCCAGGGTCACCCGCAACAGCCCGTGGCCGGCGCGCTCCAGGGCAAGCAGCTCGTACCCGAGGCCTGCCACCGTGCGTTCCACGAGCGCCAGCAACGACGACGAGAGCAAATTGCTCCCGCTCGGCACCGCCGCAGTCGGTTCCCGCATTTCTCTCCGCGCCCCGTTCACTCGCCGTCCACCATGCATCACGTTTGCCGTCGATCGCACGGTCGACCGATCCCCGGATCGACCGGACGCCTGGGCCTGTGCGGCAAAAAAAAATGGGCCGTCGTCGAGCCCATTTTTTCTCATCAACAGGCTGGCGCTACGGCTCCGACGGCTCGGACCACTAGCGCCGGGCGCCCTGATTCCACCTTCGGCCCAAGAAAACCTATGCCGAACGGGAACTATCCCAAGCTTGCCAGCAGGCGCACCATTCCTGGCAACCGCCGATTATATACCGGAGCGCGGCGCCACTCCCGCCACGGCGGGTGCCGCGCCGCTCAGCCGAAGCCGCCCCGGCCCTTGGGACGGCGGAAACCAGGCTGTCCGCCGCCACCAGAGCGGGGACCGGCGCCTTGGCCCCTGGCAATGTAATTGACCGTGCTGGTCATGGGATCGGGCTGCCGACTGACGCTCGGCCGGCCGGGCTTGTTGCCCGGGGCGCTGCGTCGCGGTCCGTTGGAATCCTGGGCGATATAGCTCACGGTGCTCGTCATGGGATCGGGCTGCCGATTGCCGCCGGGGCGTCCGGGCTTGCTGCCGTGCGGACCGCGCCGCGGCCCGTTGGGATCCTGGGAAAAATAGCTGGCCGTGCTGACCATCGGGTCCGGCTGGCGATTGCCGCTCGGCCGGCCTGGCCGGTTGCTCGGCTTGCCGTGGCGGGAACCACTGGCATCCTGGGCGAAGTAGCTCGAGGTGCTGGTCATCGGATCCGGCTGGCGGGCGCCGCCAGCCGCGCCGCCGGGTTTGGCCCGCTTGGGGCCGCCGGGCTTGCGCGCCGGCGCCCCAGAACGAGAGCGAATTTCCTCCGAGCCGATGCCCAGATCATGCAGCCACGCTTCGACCCAAGCCGGTGCCAGTTCCTGGAAGCGGCCACGCGAAAGTGCGCGGGGCAATTGCACCGCCCCAAAGCGAATGCGAATCAGGCGGCTGACCTGCATGCCGAGCGCCTCGAACATGCGGCGCACCTCCCGATTTCGGCCTTCGGCAACGACCGCGCGGTACCAGTGATTAACGCCATGGCCGCCGGCGTCCTCCAATCGCGAAAAGCGCGCCGGTCCGTCGTCGAGGGCGACTCCCTCCAGGAGCTGGCTGCGCTGCTCCGGGGTCAATTCACCGAGCAGGCGCGCCGCGTACTCACGCTCGACTTCAAATCGCGGATGCATCAGCCGATTGGCGAGCTCCCCCGAGGTCGTGAGCACGAGCAGACCCTCGGTATTGAAGTCGAGCCGACCCACGGCAATCCAGCGGCCCCCGGATACCTTGGGAAGCTTGTCGAAAACGCTCGGCCGCGATTGGGGATCGTCCTGCGACACGATCTCCCCCGCCGGCTTGTGGTAGAGCAGGACGCGCGGCGGCCTGCCCGGCTGCCGGCGCGTGTTCAAAGGCTTGCCGTTGATCCGAACCTGGTCCGTCGGAAGCACGCGCTGTCCCACGTGGGCGGGTTGCCCATTGACGGAGACGCGGCCGGCAACGATGAGCTCTTCCATGTCCCGCCGCGAACCGATGCCGGCATCGGCGAGCACCTTGTGCAGCTTGTCCGTTTGCGCGCTCAGTGCGACCTTGGCAGCGCGGCGTCCCTTCTCCAGCAGGGATTGCGGCAGCGGGTGCTCCGCCATTGCCAAGGTATTGACCTCGTCGCCCTCCCCGGCAAGGCAGACCGCCGCCACTGCGTCGTCGCTGCCGGCCTCGACCGCCGTGCTCGCGTCGCGCGTCGGCCGCTCGCCGCGCCCGCGGCGGCGCCGGCCGTGCGGACCTCGATGGCGGCGCTCCCCTGTCGCGCTTTCGCTGCCAGCTTCGGAGCCCGAGGCCATGCCTGCGTCCCCTGGCCCGTCCCCCTCGTCCTGGTCGCCGGCAACGTCGGCGGGCGCTGCCAACGCATCAGCTCGCACCCCCGGCGTATCGGCGGGCAGCAGCGGACCGGAAGAGGCGCCGGCAGCGCCGCCGACGATCACGATCGGCGGCGCCGCGACAGCGGGGGACTCCAGCGGCAGGTCGGTGCTCGGCGCGTGCGCGTCGTTGGGCGAAGACGGATTCATGGTGTGGCGGAACTCATCTGATTCATGGGTGGGCTCGCTTCTCGATAGTCGACGCGCTCGTCGTCGGATTCGGGCGTCGGCGACGCGTGGGTACGGTCGCTCGCCGGCTCGGCGTCCGCGCCGACCGCGAGGGGAAGTTCCGCTGCGGCTGCGCCGATGCTGCCGGCAGGGCTGCCAACGGCCGTGCTCATGCCCGAATCCGGAAACGGCAGCTCGAGCCTGGCGTTGGGCGTGCCGGCATCGGCGCCGATCGGCGGAAGCTCCTGCAAGGAACGCAGTCCGAAATCGTCCAGGAATGCGCGGGTGGTGGCGAGCAGTCCGGGACGCCCAGGGGCTTCGCGGTGGCCGATGGTCTCGACCCACCCCCGCTCCTCGAGCGTCTTGATTACGGGTGCCGATGCGGTCACGCCGCGAATCTCCTCGATGTCGCCACGCGTGACCGGCTGACGGTACGCGATGATCGCGAGGGTTTCGAGCACCGCCCGCGAGTACTTGGGCGGCTTCTCCGGATTCAGGCGGTCCAGAACGGGGCGCATGGCCAGCGTGCTTTGGAAGCGCCAGCCACTGGCCAGCACGACCAGCTCGATGCCCCTGCCCTGCCAGTCGCTGCGCAATTCCTCGAGCAGGAGCCGAACAGTATCGTCGTCGAGCTCCTCCGTGAACAGCCTGCGCAGCTGGTCCACGGACAGCGGTTGCTGCGCGGTCAATAGCGCGGTTTCCAGAACGATCTTGGCCTCGTGCGTGTTCATGATTTGCGTCCGAATCAATCGGGCGGGCGTGACATCCAGGTATGCCTCGTCGATGCCGCAATGGCTTACGCGAGGCGTTCGGAGTTGCCGAACATAAGCATAAGAATTCGGTTTTCAAGGTCCGGGGGGCCGAACGACCCTGACTTGCAGGCGTCGCGTACGGACGTCGTCGGACATATCGCGGCACGAACCGTAGGGGTGGGCTGGCGGCGCTTGGCGCACCGGCATTGCCGGCACTACTCCCACAGGTGACCGCTGTCAGGAGCCGCCGTCGATACAGGGCAGCTTCCGATTGATACTTTTTTGCAGTGTATCACGCGCTCAGCTGGCCGCAAGACATCCAATCGGCGGAAGAGGGCAGCGCGATGGTGGTTGACAACCTATACTGTATGCATTTACAGTGTAACATCTTCAGTCCTGCCTCTGCGGCCATGAACATCGACCCTGCCAACGTCCTGACCGTCCGCCAAAGCGAGATTCTCGAGTTCATCCGCAGCACACTGGCGGAAAGCGGCGCACCACCAACGCGCGAGGAAATCGCCCGGGCTTTTGGTTTTCGCTCCCTGAACGCCGCCGAACAGCACCTACAGGCATTACAGAAAAAAGGCCTGATCGAGCTGCTTGCCGGCACCTCGCGCGGTATTCGGTTGCGCGACTCGGTACGTGCTCTTGGCGAGGCGGCGCGCGAATTCGGTCTTCCCCTGATCGGTAAGGTCGCAGCCGGTAGCCCGATCCTGGCACAGGAAAACGTCCTAAAGCGCCCCGCCGTCGATCCCTCCACCTTCAAGCCACGTGCAGACTATCTGCTCGAAGTGCGTGGCATGAGCATGCGCGACGCCGGCATTCTCGACGGGGATTGGCTGGCAGTGCATCGGCAAAACCAGGCGCACAACGGGCAAATCGTCGTCGCCCGCCTCGGCGATGACGTCACCGTCAAACGATTCAAGCTGCGTGGAACACGCGTCGAATTAATCGCCGAGAACCCGGACTACACCTCCATCATGGTCGACCTCAAACGCGAGGCACTGACCATCGAAGGTATTGCGGTCGGTGTCATCCGCGCGGCCGTCTGACGGGAACCATGGTGAGCCATCGATGCGTGCCGCCACTGCCCTAGTTCCCTTGCTGCAGGCGGCCGACGCCGGCGCCATTGCCAATCTTTGGCGCGGGGATGAATGGATTCAGGCCGAATCGCGCTTGGATTGCACATCCACTGGGTACGAGGCCCTCGACCAGGAGCTTCCCGGTCACGGTTGGCCGCGGGGTCAACTTGTCGAACTGCTGGTCGATCATCCCGGCATCGGTGAGCTGTGCCTGCTGCTGCCCGCACTGGCAGCGGTAACGCGCACCGGGCGCACCTGCGTCTGGGTGTTGCCGTGCCAGCAAAACTCACCGGCGGCGACGCGTTCCCCGCAAAACACCATCGAGCAGCAAACGGCAACACATGCCTTGCCCTATGCGCCGGCTCTGATAGAGGCCGGCATTGATCTGGCGCGCAACATTTTCGTCAAGCCGCTCACCCCGCGGGAGAGCGGTTGGGCACTGGAACAATCCCTGCGCGCGGCCCATCTGGGCGCCCTGCTTGGCTGGTTGCCGGAGAGCGCCGGCGCCGATGCCGACTTTCGCTCCTTGCGCCGACTGCACCTGCTGGCGCAGCGGCACCGGGCATTGGTTTTCGTCCTGCGCACTGCTCGCCATGCACGCACGCCATCACCGGCAGCCCTGCGCTTGCAGCTGAACCATGATGGCGGTCAACTGCAGGTGCATCTGCTCAAACGCCGGGGTCGCCCCTTGATCGAACCGGTCGCATTGCAGATCCACCCCGCTCGCTGGAATCGCATCCCGACCCCGGCACCCTCGGTCCCATCGCCAAAGGACACGCCCGCCGCGACCGCCCCGCAACTGGCGCAGATGTTGGGCGCGCTCTCGGCAAGCGCAGGCCGCTCGATGCGAACGATGTTCGCGCACCGACTCGGCCCCGCCATCGTGTCCTAGAAGGAAAACGACCAGGTCGTAACGGGGGTTCCCATTCCCGGGAGCACGCCGCCCGAGCTCGAACAAAGCGTCGCTCCGCTGCGGGAGATGGTTGTGCAGCGCGCACCACCGCCAGCAGCGCGGCTAATGAGACTTGTCGAGCCCGCCGGAGAACCGAGGTAGCGATCGAACACTTCGCTGGGTGTCGGCTGCCGGATGCGCTCGCCGACGATGACGATCTCGTCCGAGTCCGGGTCCGGACCGGCCGCGTGAACCGCCTCCCATTGCTCTGGCGCCCTGCCCAGGCCGAGTGGTGTCCTGTCGATCACCACGGACGAGGTCCGCGCTCGGGGCTGACAATACCGGATCACCACCGAACGGCAATTGGCGCTCTGCGCGACGGGGCTTGCCCCCGTAGTTGCGACCGCCGCACCGCCATCGCCGTCGCTCGCCGCCAAGGCCACCGACCAAGCGCACAAAAGCAACAGCGTGCACAGGCCGTCGCCCCCGCACCGCCGCCTCAGTGCCCGCAACCGTGCAAGCTTCCTCATACACCCTTCAGGGCCATATCGTTGCCTTCGACCGAAAATTGGGCGAATCCTCGGCGCGGACCACGCAGAACCGCTGCCCGGTCGGCGCCTCCATCACCCACCAAGACTTCACCCGTTGGACGCGCTTTGCACCGAGCGCCTCCAGGCGGGCAACTTCAGCTTCGATGTTGTCGGTCTCGATATCCAGGTGCACACGGCTCGGATGCGAAACAGTCTGCACTTCAATATCCAAGGCGTCGTTGCGGTCGATCAAGCCAATGTACTTTGTGCCCTCCTCCCCCGGCAGGGACTGGACCTCCATCCCCAGCGCGCCACCCCAAAATGCGGCCGCCGAAGGCAAATCATCCGTGTTGCAGTCGACGATGAAACCAGCCAGTTTGCTCTTGTGCATAACAGCTCCTTGACATCGCTTGCCTCGCAGCGGCACGAATAGGCGTGCCACGCTACCGGGCGGACGGCACGCCGCGAAATACGACCGTGCGAGCCCGCTCCAGCAGGTCGCGCACGACGACGCGCGAATTCATGAGATAGGTGTGCATCGCCGGCACCAAGACGACCGGCACGCCCGCAAGATGCGTCTCCGACACCTTGAGCACGCCATCGTTCGGTTCATCGCCGATCGGAAAGAGCCTGGCGCTGGGCCCGCCCGTACCCGCATAGATCCAGGTCGGACACTGCGGAACGGGTACGCTCTGCATGAATTTCTCGTCCGCGAGCAGCTGACCCATCTCGCCCGTCAGGAGCCGGTAGGGCAAACGCGGCGCCAGCTGGCGCGCGAAAAAACACGCGCGCGAGGGCGGCGCCAGCAGGAAGCAAGCCGCAGGCGAGCGTGACAGCCTGGGAAGCACACAGCGCAGCAGCACAGCACCGAGCGAATGCCCCACTACGATGTAAGGCTCCATAGCGAGCCGCGCCTCCATGAACCGTTGCAATCGCGCCAAGCAGGAAGGAAACCTCTCGACCGTCACAGAGTAGCCGAAGATGGCCGTGCGAAACCCTTCCCGCCGCAAGCGATAAGCGAGCACGGCCATCGAGACGGGGGTACGGCCCATTCCATGAACCAGGACCGCGAGCGGTACGGGCATCGGCGGCCGATTACGTCAAGGACCGGCACCCACCCGGGCGAAAGACACGGCTTGTCGAAGCCGGATGACGGGCGAGGGCAGCCGGCGGCCGGCGCGGTCGTGCGAGCAGTTCTCCGCCACAGTTGGGGCAGGTGCCCGCCAATCCCCCCTCGGCGCACGCAGCACAAAAGGTGCACTCAAAGGAACAAATGCGTGCATCAGCGCTGTCCGCCGGCAAATCCTTGTCGCAGCACTCACAGCCTGGCCGCAGTTGCAGCACGAGAGCCTCCCGCAGGGTACGCAAGGAACGAGGTTTTTAAATCTTCGGCGCGTGCAGTGCGATGCGATTGCCTTCGCTGTCGACCACCACCGCCCGCCAGCCGTGCTCTCCGATCTGATGGATCGACTGCACGACGTAGCCCCCATGGTCCTGAACGGCCTGCACCGCCTCGCGCAGTCGACCGGTCGCATTGAGATAGACGAGCGGCCCATGCTGCGAGGGCGCATTCTCCTGCCCGGGCCGGTACAGGCAGCCGCTCACCGCGTGGTCGGCCTGCGGCAGCAGGCCGAAGAAAAACCCCGGACCGCCCTCGCGCGACACGGCCCCGGCGAGCACCGCCGAGTAGAACGCGATGGCCCGGTCCAGATCGACGACCGGGATATCGACCCAAACAAATTGATTGCTCACGATCCGCCTCCCCCGCAAGAACACACCGCCGCCGCAGCAACTGCGGCAATGATATGCGCTGGCGGCCGATCCGCAGCAGTCGTCAGCGGCCGGCGAGAGGCTTGCGCAGCCGGAGCGCGGCGGCAGCGGTCGCCGGGTCTGGCGCCGTCGGCGCAGATCGGGATTTCCGCGATAATACTGTATAAATAAACAGTATTGCCATCATGTCTACCTGGCTCGCTCTCAACCTGCCTGCGCTAGCGCTACAGCTGGCCCAACGAGCGCTTGATCCGGCACTTGCGCGCAACCTCGCGCTGGCCATCGTCGATGGGCCGGTACAGCGAAAAGATGTCGTTTTTTGCAACGACAAGGCTCGCGCGGCCGGGGTCATGCCCGGCATGAAGCTGGCCGCAGCCCAAGCGCTCGTGGGCGATCTGGTCGCCATCGAACACGATGCGCAACGGGAAGGTACCGCGCTGCAAGAGCTGGCATGCTGGGCCTACCAGTTCAGCGCCCGGATCGTGCCCTTCCAATCGCGCGACCGCAGCGGCCTGCTGATCGAAACCGGGGCCAGCGAGCGATTGTTCGGTGGTCGCAGTGCGCTGCGCCAGCACATCGTTGACGGTCTGCGCAGCCTTGGCTACCACGCCACGGATGCCAGCGCCACCACGCCCGCGGCAGCGCGCGTGCTCGCGCACGCACGCGGACTCGGTCTGGCGGCACCCGCCGAGGTGCAGACTTCCCAACTACCCGCTGCGCTGGGGCAGTTGCCGCTGCGCCTGCTCGGTTGGGAAGAGCAAGTCTGCGAGACCTTGCACACGCTGGGACTGCGCACGATCGGCGATGTGCTGGCGTTGCCGCGCGAGGCCTTTGCTCGACGTTTCGGGGCGCAACCGCTGACCGATCTGGATCGGATGCTCGGCACCCTCCCTGACCCGCAGCCGCCCTACGCTCCGCCGGAACAATTCCGGGTGCGGATCGAGCTGCCTGCCGACCTGATCGATGTGGCGCAGTTGACCGTACCGGTGCATCGCCTGCTGCGCCTGCTCGAGGGATTTTTGCGAGGTCGCGGCGCGGGGGCTACAGCACTGCTGCTGCGCATACACCACAGTCCGCGCCGCGCAAGCCCCTGCGCGCCGACCTCGGTTGCCATTGCGCTGGCCGTACCCGAGCGCGATGCCCAACGTCTGCTCCGGCTATTGACGGAACGGCTGACACGCACCAGCTTGCCCGAGCCGGCGATCCTGGTCGAACTCCAACTCGAGCGCATGGCCGAACTGGTGCCGATCAATGCCAGCTTCCTGCCCCCGGCGGCGCAGACCGCAGAACAAGAAATCGACGCACTGCAACTGGCCGAAGCGCTCCATGCGCGTCTGGGTTCGGCAGGCGTGTTTCAATTGCAGGCGGTCAGCGATCATCGGCCCGACTTTGCCTACCGCGTCGTTCCCCTCGCGCCCGATTCCCCGTACCCGCAGAGCCAAACACCAACGCCAACCCAGCGGCCGCTACTGATCCTGCCAGCCCCGCGCCGACTGCAGACTCCGGCCGAGGAGGCCGGTATGCCACGCTACGGTGGCCCACTGGCATTGCTGGCCGGCCCGGAGCGGATCGAGGCCGGCTGGTGGGATCTGGGGCATCCACGGCAAGCGACCGTGCACCGGGACTATTTTGTCGCACGCAACGGTCGCGGCCAGACCCTATGGATCTATCGCGAGCTGGCCGCCCCGCACAGCTGGTTTCTGCACGGATTTTTTGCCTAGCGAATCCCGCAACGACTAGCGCACCCTACTGTCCCCTGCTTCCCGGCATGTCGCCGCCCCGCATCACGCCTTCTTCCTGCCCGCGGGCATGCGCTCCCAATCACGCACGCCGCCAGCCACGATCCGGAACATGAGGTGAGCTTCGGGCCGCACGACATCCCGAAACTGCGCAAAACGCTCCGGGCTTCTCTTCTGCAGCTTGCCCAGCAGGTGCTGCCATTCGTGTAGAGCAGCTGGCCAGATGGATTCCGTCAGCGACCCCGACACCCTCGTGCGCGCAATCCTCGTGGCATCGAAGTGATACCCCCGACGTTGCGCCTCCTCGTGCACGAGCTGCAAATAACTCGCGACGAAGACCACCGGCGCGCACCGGGCACGAAAGCGCAGCTGCGGATGCGCCCGGTAGCCAACCGTGCGTCCGCGCAAGCCCTTCTGCGCAAGAAGCGCCTCGCGCCAAAGCGCCACCAGGCCTTGCACATCGAGGTACTTGGGGTGCAGGGTCCCGATTCGCATGCCTGGCTTGGAACCACATCGACTTCCCAGCACCTCGCCTCAAAGACGCGCCAGGGAGTCGGAGAGGGCTTCGCGGTACCGGGTGAAATCATCCAGGTTGCTGTGCGAGGCGCCGGCGATCCGAACGAGCTGCGCGGCCCGCGCAACCGCCTGCAGACGCACGCTGTGCGTTACGGGAATGAGCTCATCCTGATCCCCGTGCAGCAGCAGCACCGGGCCATCGATGTTGGCGATGTCCCGGAAGGTCTCGAGCCGGTAGCGCATCAGGAAGCGGGGGGCGAGCGGGTAGTAGATGCGGGCCAGCTCGACCATGCTCCAGTAGGCCGACGCCAGGACGGTCAAATCCGGTCGGACCCGGGCCGCCAGCCCCGCGGCCAGCGCGGTGCCAAGGGAGCGGCCGAAGATCACCTTGCGGCGCCCTTGGTACAACGGCGCGACCTGCTCCCAGGCCGCCGCGACGTCACCGTGCAACTGCGCCTCGCTGCGGATGCGGCCGGAGCTTTTCCCGTACCCGCGGTAATCGATCATGAACAGGTCAAAGTTCGCGCGCCGATAAAAGTCCGTGCCCTCGAACTCCCTGCCCGCGAACCAGTTCGCCAGATTGCCGGCGTTGCCGTGCAGGAGGAACACGATGCCCTTGGGGTCGGGCAATCGCAGATGCAGCGCCGACAGTACGGCCCCGTCGACGGCAAGCGGGGCCTCGGCGACACCGGGCAGATTGAATCGGTAATCGGGCGCCAGCGGCTCCGGGAAAAAGAGCAGCGTCCCCTGGCGCCAGTAGAGCACTGCGACCAAGGCAACAAGGGCTGCGACGACGCCGGCAATCACCGACAACATTGTTCTTTGGCCTTTGGGTTATTCGCTATCGCGCGGCGCAGATGCGCTCGGGGTTGCAGGAAAATAGCATCCGGCTTCCGTATCCTGTTTACTGTTATTATTTACAGTATGCAGATTCCGTACGCGGAACTCCACTGTCTATCGAACTTCTCCTTCCTGCGCGGCGCATCGCACCCGGAAGAGTTGGTCGAGCGCGCGCTCGCGCTCGGCTACTCGGCACTGGCACTGACCGATGAATGCTCGTTCGCCGGGTCTGTGCGCGCGCACCTGGCCTTGCGCCAAGCGCGCGCGAGCCACCCTGGTGCAGAGCCCTTCCAATTAGTCCACGGCACCGAGCTCCAGCTCGCCGACGGACCGCGGCTGGCATTGCTGGCGCAGGGTCGCAAGGGCTATGGCAACCTGTCCGAGCTGGTGACGCTTGCCCGGCGTGCCGCAGGTAAAGGCCAGTATCGGATCGATTGCCGCACGCTCGAAACCAACTCGCACCTGCTCGATGACACGCTGGCGCTGCTGATCCCGGAGCCGGTGGCAGTTGCTGGCGAGAAGGGTTCCAAGCTGCGTCTCAATGCGGCGGCAATCGGGCGGCAGGCCCGCTGGCTCAAGGAGTTGCTCGGGGAGCGTGCATGGATCGCATGTGCCCTGGTGTATGGGCCCGACGATGCGGAACAGCTGGCGGTGCTGCAGGCCGTATCGCGCCGCTGTGGCATGGCCCTGACAGCGACCGGGGGAGTGCACATGCACGTACGTGGCCGCAAGAAACTGCAGGACGCTCTTACCGCGGTGCGCAGCAAGACACCACTGTCTCAATGCGGCGCGCGACTGTCTCCGAACGCAGAGCGGTATCTGCGCCCGCTCGCCCGCCTGGTACGCATCTACCCGCCGGAGTTGCTCCTGCAGAGCCAGGAGATTGCCCAGCGCTGCTCCTTCTCGCTCGACGAGTTGCGTTACGAATACCCGGACGAAATCGTTCCGGCAGGGGAAACCCCGGCAAGCTACCTGCGCCGCGTCACCATCGATGGTGCTGCGCAGCGCTACCCGGCAGGAGTACCGGAAAAAGTGCAACTGCTGCTCGAGCACGAACTGTGCCTGATCGCCGAGCTGCATTACGAACCGTACTTCCTGACGGTCTACGACATCGTCCGCTTCGCGCGCAGCCGTGCCATCCTGTGTCAAGGACGCGGCTCGGCCGCCAACTCGGCGGTGTGCTACTGCCTGGGGATCACGGAGGTCGATCCGGAGCGCATGAGCGTGCTGTTCGAACGCTTCATCAGCCGCGAACGCAACGAACCGCCCGACATCGACGTTGATTTCGAACACCAGCGGCGCGAGGAAGTGATGCAGTACCTCTTCGCCAAGTACGGCCGCGAGCGCGCCGCCCTGACTGCCGCCTTGCACACCTACCGGCCGCGCGGCGCCCTGCGCGACCTGGGCAAAGCGCTCGGGTTCTCGCTCGACCAGGTCGACAAGCTGGCCAAGACCGTGGCTTGGTGGGATGGCCGGCGTATCGAGCCATCGCAACTGCTCGATGCCGGCTTCGATCCGGACAATCCGCTGATCGCGCAGCTGGTCGATCTGGTACACCAATTGATCGGTTTCCCCCGCCACCTGTCGCAGCACAGCGGCGGGTTCGTGATCGCACGCGACAAGCTCTCCCGACTGGTCCCGATCGAAAACGCCGCCATGGCCGAGCGCACGGTGATCCAGTGGGACAAGGATGACCTGGACGCACTGGGCCTGCTCAAGGTCGACGTGCTCGCACTGGGCATGCTCTCGTGTCTGCGGCGGGCGCTCGACCATGTCAACGCGTTCGAGGCGGGCGCAGCCGCGGCAACCTCTGTCATGAAAGAGGCCGTCAATACCGCTACGCCCGTAACCGCCGCAACCCGGAAGAAGACTGCCCTTACGGTCGCCGATATTCCGGCGGAAGATCCGCAGGTCTATGAGATGCTTGGCCGGGGCGATTCGCTGGGCGTGTTTCAGGTCGAATCGCGCGCACAGATGAACATGCTGCCGCGTCTGCAGCCACGGTGCTTCTATGACCTGGTAATCGAGACCGCGATTGTCCGTCCCGGACCGATCCAGGGCGGCATGGTGCACCCGTATCTGCGACGACGGCAAGGCCTGGAACCCGTCAGCTATCCATCGGCGAGCGTGCGCGACGTGCTCGAGCGCACGCTCGGGGTGTCGATCTTCCAAGAGCAGGTGATGCAGCTCGCCGTGGTGGCCGCCGGCTTCACACCGGGGGAAGCCGACCGCTTGCGGCGTGCCATGGCGGCATGGAAGCGCAAGGGCGGTATCGGGCCGTTTCGTGACCAGCTCATTGCCGGCATGCTCGCGCGCGGCTACAGCGCCGATTACGCCGGGCAGATCGTGCGCCAGATCGAGGGCTTTGGGGAGTATGGATTTCCCGAGAGTCATGCGGCCAGCTTTGCGCTGTTGGTGTACGTGTCCGCGTGGCTCAAGTGCCATCGGCCGGCGGCATTTTGTGCCGCGCTACTCGACTCGCAACCACTGGGGTTTTACGCGCCGGCGCAAATCGTGCGCGATGCGATCGACCATGGCGTTGCGGTTCGGCCGGTATGTATCGCCGCCAGCCATTGGCACTGCACGCTCGAGCCTTCTGCCAACGATCAGGCCACCCCGGCCGTGCGGCTCGGCTTGGCACTAGTGCAGGGCTTGGCCCAAGAAACCGCGCAACGCGTACTGACAGCGCGTGCCCAATCAGCCTTTGACAGTGTTCAGGACCTTGTGCGACGCGCGCAACTAGGCCGCGGCGAACTCGCACGCCTGGCGGCTGCCGACGCACTCGCAGCGCTCACCGGTCATCGCCGAGAAGCGCTTTGGAGCGCACTGGGAATCGATGTACAGGGGGCGTGCCAAGCGCCCCTGGCTGCCGAACCGCCAGCGTACGAGGATGTTCCCGAACTGATCGCCCCCACGGAAGGACAGGACATCGTGGCGGACTATCGCACTACCAGCCTGAGCCTGCGCCGTCACCCGGTTGCCTTGCTGCGACCGCGCCTGCAATCCATGCGCCTGTTCAGCGCCGGAGAAGTCGCACGCGGGCGTCACCGGCAACTGATCCGCACCTGCGGCATCGTCACCTGCCGCCAGCGCCCCGCCACGGCCAGCGGCGTCACTTTCGTCACGCTCGAAGACGAAACCGGCTCCATCAACATCGTCGTATGGCGCGCGGTAGCGGAGCGCTTTCGCAAAGAGTTGCTGGGGGCTTGCCTGCTTGCCGTATACGGGCATCTGGAACGGGTCGACACAAACAGCGGTGCGGTCTTGCACGTGATAGCCGGCCGTCTCGTCGATCACTCGCCGATGCTCGGGGGCTTGATGGTCAACAGCCGGGATTTTCGCTAAGACGGATCCGGAAAAGCCGCGCCACGCGACAGCGCACAAGAATTGCCGCTCTGCGGCCGGTCGCAGGCAAAACCATCGAGGGAGTGCAAGCTATTGCGCTCCCTCGATATTCAAGCCACTGCGAAAAACGCTAACCCCAGCGTGGTCAGCCCTACGACTACAAACAAGAAAAACCGGATGCTGTGCCAAACGTCGACGTCGTCCATGTTCTTACCTTTCCGGGAATGGATCGCCCCGCGCCTCACCTTACGCCGCGGCACCCGGCATTACACATGACAGCGTCATGGTGTAAGCACATACCTTGTGCTGCGCAAGACGACGTAAGGCATGGCCTACTTCTTCATTTCGTCCTTGGCCATGCTGTCCTTGCCCATCGTGTCCTTGGCCATGGGGTCCTTGGCCATCGTGTCCTTGGCCATGGGGTCCTTGGCCATATTGTCCTTGGCCATCGTGTCCTTGGCCATGGGGTCCTTGGCCATGGGGTCCTTCTTCATGCCATCCTTGCTCATCGTTGCGTTGTCCATCTTGTCCTTCGACATCGCGTCCTGCGCGAGTGCGCTGCCGCTGGCAAGCAGCAGGCACACCGACAGCGAAGTTGCACTGATCGACTTCATATTCATAGGTACTCCCTTTCGTTGAGTGAGCAGCAGCAATGCCGGTGGTCCGGGGCTTTGGCGTCGAGCTCCTTTGCCGCGGAATTTGCTAACGGCCATGGCGCCTACCTGGCGGGGGACGCCGGCATGGCGAAATTGCCGGAACGGGGACCGGGTTCGGGGCCGGGCTGCGCAGCCCGCACGGGTTGCGAGAGCGGCGATTCCGGGCCTGTGCAAGGCTGCAAGCCAACCGCTTGCAGGATCCTGCCGGTACGCTCATCCTGGACAAAGGCAGTAACTTCCAGCTGCGCGAAGTTTGCCTCGCGCGGCAGCGCTGTCTCGCGGTGCAGCCGCGCCTCCCCGCCCGAAAAAGCGATGGGGCCGAGCCAGATACGGGCGACGTGGTCATGCGTTAGCGTCTTGCCGCCGTTCTCGCCTCGGAGCACCTGGGATACCAGACGGCTCTCGGCGATCGCCAGATAGAGCGCGACCGGATCGGTGCTCGCCGGCGCATGTGCCACTGCCTCCAGTGCTAACCCGCCGTTCGAGGCCTGGTTTGCCGCCAATTGGATATCGGCCTGCGCCGGACGTGCATTGACTCGGCGCACCTCCTCGCGCAAGGTGTCTTCGCCCGGCGGTTGCTCCGTCCCGCTCACGAAGAAATGCGGCGTATAAACGACGCCATGGTGGTTGGCTTGAACGAGCCAACGCTGGCGCTCAGAGAAGATGCCCTGCGCGTACGGATCCGGCCACCCGATGGAATCCCAATAGTTCACATGCAGCGCCAGGGCAAACTCTTCGGCGTCCGGCCCGAGCGAGCCTCGCAGGTGTGTCAGCTCCTGGTCTGCGGGCGGACAGCTCGAACAGCCCTCGGAGGTGTAGAGCTCGATAAGCGCAGCAGTTCGCTGCCCACTATGCACGTTGCAAGCCGCAAACGCGGTACCCGGCGGAACGAGCGCGGAGATTCCCGCAATGGTCCAGATCGCTGCAGTGCCTAACTTCATGTGACCGGCGTCCCTCGGAGAGCTGTCGAAACTGCGCCCTGTTCTGTTCTTGTTGCAGCGGCGCACTATCGGCCGTGTGCTTGTTAGTTCGCCGCGTAGTGGCGAGCGGTTACAGGCCAGGGCAAAATTTGCTCCCGGAGCCCCGTGTCGATACTGATGCCCTCGCGCTGTAACCAAACGCGGGGAGCCGACGAATACAAAGAAGGAAAGGCGCAATGGGATCGAGCGAGGAGCATCTCAGAGATCTGCTGATCCGCGGACTCGCCGGTGATGCCTTGGCCTACCATGCCTTCTTGAAGGACCTTTCCGCACATTTGCGGGGGTTCTTGCGCAAGCGGCTGGCACGCCTGCCAGAAGAGGTGGAGGATCTTGTGCAGGAATCGCTTTTGGCCGTCCACAACCAACGCCACACCTACGACCAAGACCAGCCCCTTACGGCCTGGGTCCATGCGCTTGCACGCTATAAGCTCATCGACTTCCTGCGACGGCGCTCCCGCACGGACTTGCTAAACGATCCCTTGGACGAGGAAAGCGAACTGTTTGCCGCCTCGGCCAGTGAGGCATCCGACGCCCGTCGCGACGTCGCCAAGCTGCTGCAAACACTGCCGGATCAGCAACGCCTGCCGATCATTCACATGAAACTCGAGGGCCTGTCCGTAGCCGAGACGGCACGCCGCACCGGGATGTCGGAGTCGGCGGTGAAGGTCGGGGTGCATCGAGGGCTAAAGGCCCTTGCCGAAAAAATGCGGGACGCGCCGTGAAGACCGACGAGCTCGTGTCCTTGCTTGCCACCGGAGTGGCCGCCGTGGACGCCTCGTCCAGGACTCGGCGCATCGTAACGGCCTTGCTCCTGGGGATCACCGCTGCCGCCCTCCTCACCGCCGGACTGCTTGGATTGCAACCGGCGCTCCTGCACGAGGCACTCCTACCGATGTTCTGGGCGCGCGAGGCGTTTTGCGCAGCCCTGGCCGGGATCGGGTTCGTGCTCGTTGCGCGGGTCGCGCGCCCGGGCGCGCGACTTGGGCTGGTTCCCGTCGGACTGGCGATACCGGTGCTCGCGATGTGGATCCTGGCCGCCTCGGCGTTATTGGCTGCCGCCCCGCAGGACCGCGCAGGCCTGGTTTTGGGTCAGACCGCCAGCGTCTGTCCTATTCTCATCGCGCTGGTTTCCGCCCCGCTGTTTCTTGCCTTTGTGTGGACGATGCGGGGCCTTGCACCGACGCGCTTACGGCTGGCCGGCGCGGCGGGTGGTCTTGCCGCAGGCGCGAGCGGCGCACTGGTCTATACACTGCACTGCCCGGAACTGGCCGCGCCATTTCTCGGGGTCTGGTACATACTGGGCATGCTCATTCCGACCGCGATCGGCGCCTGGTGCGGTCCGCGCATGCTGCGCTGGTGAGGCACGCGCCGGCTCTGCCGCGCCCGCCGCTCACAGCACGTAGTGCAGCACTGCCACGTAGTGACTCGCGCTGCCCGCGATCACGAAAAGGTGCCAGACACCGTGCGCATGGGTAAGGCGGCTGTCGAGCGCAAAAAAGACAATGCCGACCGTGTACAACACGCCGCCGGCCGCGACCCAGGTGAATCCGGCCGGTCCAAGCGCATGCAGCAATGGCAGTAGGGCCACCAGGACGGCCCAGCCCATCAAGACGTAGATCAGCACCGGCAGGATTCGCGCTCCCTGCGTCGGCCGCAGCTCCAGCAAGCTGCCAACCACCGCCAGTCCCCACACCGAACCTAGCAACGACCAGCCCCACGGCCCGCGCAGCGTGACCAGACAAAACGGGGTGTAACTGCCAGCGATCAGCAGGTAGATGCCGTGATGGTCCAGCTCGCGAAAGACATCCTTGGCGCGCCCGCGCAGGCTGTGGTAAAGGGTCGAGACGCTGTATAGCAAGACCAGGGTTGCGCCGTAAATGCAGACGCTGACGATCTTCCAAGGGTCGCCTTGCGTCGCTGCCAGCACGATAAGCACGACGGTGCCGGCGAGCGCGAGCACCGCGCCCACGAGATGCGTCAATGCGTTGAGCTTCTCCCCGTAAAACGTCAATGTCGCTCCGTTCTGGGTGCTGCACGCCGATCGCGAGCAAGGCCCCGGCGCGCCACGTTGCTCCTGTTTTCATCGCATCGCTCACGACCGAGCAAAGACCCTCGAGGGCAACGCGGCCAAGGCACGCGCGTCGCGGGCGCCGGCGGTACCGCTTCGGCCTGCGGTCCAAGCTCCTTGCTTGCGAACCTTCCCCCCGATCGAGGCTCGATCCAGGAGAGGAACGGCCGGACCGAGCCCGCCGCGGGGCATATACTGGGCGGCACAGCAAAGCGCGTGGAGGACGCCATGCTCAGAGGATCGACATTTGTCGCATTTGTCTTCTTGCTCGGGAATCTCGCGTACGCCGACGCCCTGCCCGCACGTGCTCCTTCTCTAGGCGAGTTGCTGTACTCGACGCATTGCATCACCTGCCACAGCACCAAAGTCCACTGGCGGGATCGGAAGATCGCGACCGACTGGCAAAGCCTGCAATCGCAAGTGCGCCACTGGCAAGGGGTTGCCGGGCTCGGCTGGACAGACCAGGAAATAGCCGAAGTCGCGCGTTACGTCAATTCGATCTATTACCACTTTCCCGCGCCCGAGTGAGCGCGACGCATCGGCGCTCGCCTGCTCCATAGGCACTGCGGATTCCCGCCCTCGTGCCCTTGTTCCAGGCAGTCGGTGTCCAAGACCTCGACCGACGATCGGTCGAGGTCCGGTGTCGCGCAAGCCGCGGATCCGCACGCGGGAGTAGCGGTACACCGGCATCAAGAGCCCTTGCTGCGCGGCACTCGCGGCGCATACCGGGGGAGAATGCGTGCCCGGCTTGCGGGGCATTGTGCCCGCCGCAAGGATAGGCGGTGCGCACTTGCGATGGGCTCGCCTCGGCCATCAGCTGTCGTTAGGCGGTGGCGCAAAATCCCCTAGGTCCACCACAGCGGGAGGCAACTGTCTGTCTGCCGCCACGATCCCAGAGGAACAGCACGCGTAGCGCAAGCACGTCTATGGCGAGTTGCGTGGCTTTTGCAGCATCTGCCGGAGCCCGATTTCGCACACCGTCGCAAATAGCTTGTCGGGTGGGCTTTCGCCTCTGGCAAAAGCGGAGACCTGTCGAAATCCCTTTTCGCCCGTCTCCTCGAATACCCTGATGCTTCCGACACCGTCCTTGCACTCCGACGAGAGGATCGCTATTCCCTTGCGCTCGCCCTTTATCAATACCAAGGCAGTAATTGCGCTCGGAGCGTCCGACCCCACGACCACAGTCTCCGGGAGTAGTCTTGCCTCACCCTGCTCGATGCGGGTCTCCGTCGACGTCGCAAGATTCGCGCAACCTAGTAGCCACATCGAAACGGCTACGGCAAAAAGAGTGCCAATCGTTCGCACAGCCAATCTCCTTCCCTATCGCGGCAGGCTCTAAAAGGTGGCACCGATCCGCTTTATACCAATATTCCTGCGGGTCGACGAAGCCGATGCGCGTCGACCGATCCCGACCGCCACCAAGCCAAGCGCGAGAAGGTCTTAGTTCAAGGCTTTGGACGCGGTCGACCGCCGGGCCGCTGGCGCGCGCACCATCGCGCCATTGACCCGACGCCAAGCGCGCTACCCGCAAATACCATGTCCCACACCCTGATCGTCCTGCCCGACGATACGGCCAAGCCGATCATCGACGCCCTCGCCGCGGCCAAGAAGTCGATCAACATTCGCATGTTCCTGTTCACCGATCCGACGTTGCTGGAGGCGGTAGTTGCCACCAAGCGCCGGGGCGTGAGGGTGCGGGTGATGCTCAACCCCGCGCGCCGTAGCGGGGAAGGCGAGAACGAGCAGTCACGCAAGACGCTCGAGGCCGCCGGAATCGAGGTCCGCGACAGCAGCCCCCTTTTTGCGCTCACCCACCAGAAGTCCATGGTGATCGACGACACGGCGGGGTTCGTGGAGTCGCTCAACTGGGAGTTGCGCGATCTCACGGAAACGCGCGATTACGCGGTCGTGACCACGCACGAGATCGAAGTTCTCGAGATGGTGAAGTGCTTCGACGCCGACTGGGCCCAGAAGAAGTTCGAACCCGACCCCAAATCGCACCTCATCTGGTGCCCGAACAATGGGCGCGAGCGAATCTCGGCCTTCATCGACTCGGCCAAGGACACGCTCTGGCTGCAGAACGAGCGCTACCAGGACACGGTGATCATCGAGCACCTGGTGCGCGCCGCCAATCGCGGCGTCCGGGTCCACATCATGGCGCGCCCGGCGCATAACCTCAAGAAGGACAAGCTCGTCGAAGGCATCGGTGGCCTGCGCATCATGCGCGACGTCGGCGCCAAGATTCACGTACTGAAGCACCTGAAGCTGCACGGCAAGATGCTGCTCGCCGACGAGGCGCGCGCGGTCGTGGGATCGATCAACCTGGCACCGGGCAGCTTCGATGAGCGGCGCGAACTCGCCATCGAGACCGACGCCGGGCACGTCGTGCAGCGCCTGGTGCGGACGTCACATTACGACTGGGAACACTCGCATCCGCTCGACCTGTCCGACGAGGGTCTGCTAGCCGACCTGGCAAAGCACAACGAGAAGGGCGCCAACGAGCTCGGCATCGAGGAGCACGCGCCCAAGAAGTAATGGTTCGACCGCGGTCGAACCACACGGCCGCCCGGGCGGATTACTTCGGCTCCTTGGCCGCGTGGTCCTTGTCTTTTGGCGGGCGGTTCGCGTCGAAGCGCGCCTGCATCTGGCGCAGCCGCGGCACACCGTAGAGCACGGTCAACGCCATAGCGGTCACCAGCGCCCCGGCCAAATGGCGCTCGATGTCGTATGCGCCCTCGCGATAGGCGGCATAGCTGCCGAGGATGAGGCAAAGGATGCCGATGTTGATGAGCCAGTTCACCGGCCTTGGCACGAGGAAATGCAAGGTGCCGAAGCCGGCGAGCTGGTAGAGCATGAACGGCACGATCGCTACCGCGGGCAGCAGTTCGGAGGCTCCCAAGGTAACGTCAACGGCGCCGGGCGCCGTCGCGTGCAACAAACTGCTGTGCGCCAGCTCATGGAACAGCGCCGGCACCGCGCACAGGAACGGCGCGACGGCGAGCAGTTCGAGCACCAGCGAGCCACTCCATATGCCGACCGTCGACGATTGATCGGCGCCCGCCTCCGTTGACTGCGTGGCGATGAACAGGCCGCCCACAATGGCCGCGGCGCTGGAGAGCATCAGCAGCTCGACCGTGATGCCGAAGCTCGCCGGCTCACCCGCCTTGATCAGCAACAGGCCAAGAAAGCCCGGCGTGTAGAACATCACGCGCACCAGGCGCGCCAGGCGCGCCAGGCGCGCCCAGACGCGCGCGTCGCGCTCGGGCGGCAGGATCGGAAGAGCGAGCCCGTCGACTCCGGTGGTTGGTCTGTCTTACGACAAGGGAGTGCCCTTCTTCGGCGTCAGGCTAATATAAAGAGCGCCATTCTTGCATATTCAGCGATGCTTGGATGTTCGCATTGAATGCGAGCGCTCCCTCCGATCACGGGGTCGCGAAGCACCGCTACCGTGGCCAGGATCCGGCACCAGGAGGGGATATCGCCAGTTACCGCGTCGACGGAACCTGGCCAATACCTATTTCCCTCATTCAGGGAAAACTCCGCCGGCGGGCAAGCCGGCTGCGCGATTTGGACGACCCATGCGAACGGTGGCGGCGATTGCAGTTCGGCCAACGGCGCTCGCTGGAGGTACAGCTCGACGACCAGGATGGCCAGAGCGGGCCCCGGCTTGCACAGCATGTGCTTGGTTCAAGCAAAATCTGACATCTGGACCAAGATCGGATCGGCACCAACGAGTCGGGTCAGAGAGAGAGGGACACCCAAAGAAGGAGCGGCCCAGATGGACATTCACCAGTTCATGGCAGGTTACAAGAAGGCCTGGGAAGCGCGCGACGAAATCCTATTCTGCGCGCTTTTCACCAAGGACGGCGTTTATCGGAACACTCCCTTCGCAATGCAACGGGGCCATGAGCAGTTGGCGGCATATTGGCAGCGCGTCAAGCTGCAAGAAGATGTTCAGATTACGTACGACGTACTTGCGTCGGGCGACAGCAGCGGCGTTGCCCATTGGCATGTGACGTACCAGGTCACGTCCGAGGAACTCTTCCGGATTTGGGCTGCGTCCGCCGGCACGAACCTGGTTGCCCGAAAGGACGGGGATCCGCTACCGCGCATGGTTCTTGATGGGGTACTACAAGCTCGGTTCGCCGACAATCTGTGTGCCGAATGTCGCCTCTGGTGGCATAGCCAGGCAACTGTCGCGTCGTAAAAGCCCCCACGCAGCAATCGGCAGGGCAGGAGCGCAACGCAATCAGAGCAATGCACGCTGGTGCCGATACAACGACGAAGATCTCGCCAAGTCTCCAGGCAGCGCCCGTTCATGAAGGGCCTTACGCCCTCGCTTGTCGGAGCGCTCGTATCAGCCGCAGGCGCGACTACCTTCGCCTTTTTGGCATGTCCGCTTTGTCGCCCGCGACGGAACGATTTGGGTTGACTTGCATTGGTCAAGGACGTGCGCGGCCGAGCGCGGCTTTGCGTTGAAGTCCGGGCTTATGGACGACGCTGGGGAACGCCTCGCCTGCGGCTTTGGCGGCCAGAACTGGTCTGCTTTGACGCAACCACATATGTTTCTGTCGAACCACGAGTGGATCGACGCGCTCCGCGATTAGCCGATCCTTGCTCCGATGCGGAAGGCTTTTGGGTACTGTCACCCTCCACCGCTCCGCGATCGGGATCGAGGTGGACTACGTCGTGCTTTGCCACGAGTGCTCCTCGGCCCTGCTCGGAGCCGGGATAACCAGCAGGCCTACCATCGCTGCAAGTGGCCCGCTGCATTTCATGATTGGCTCATATGGACTTATTCTTGTTTGTGCAACCGAATCGCTGGGCCTCGTCGGCATGAATGCCAAACGGCCCGCCACGCCCGCGCTTTGCTTCTTCCCCGGCTACAAAGCGGTGCTGTTCCCATTGAGAGGCCAAGACGGATCGTTTCCGATTTGGTAAGCGTGCAATGCGTTCAATCCGGCAGCCCCGGCTGCGGGTCTGCGAGCGGGCGAAAGGTCACACAACGGCATCGGCAACCCGGCCAAGCTACCCACTGCGGCGACCGGGCGCTTGCCGGATATATGGTGCACATCCGCTGCCGCAGCGGGCCCTTGGAGGGCCGGTCAAGCCGTGGTAGTTACGCGCACGGAACTCGACTCCGCGATCAAATGCAGGGGGTCGCTTTTCACGGCGAAACCATGGTACGCCCCGAGGACGAGCGTCGCAACCAAGGCAAATACGATCGACTCCAGACCTTGAACAATGAGGTGGGCACGGTGCGCGGCGTCCGGGAAGATCGCGAACGAATAGGCGACGAGCAGCATCGGCGCAAAGACGGCACAAACCGTGAACACCCATCGAAGGGCATGCGCTGGAATGCGCGGGGCTGCAGAATCGAGCGTGGACAGCGTTTGGCTGGGCATGAGATCCTCCGTGAAAGTTGACATATGGAACACGGTGTAACTTTGTTCCCCTACCATGAACGGTATCTGAACCTCCACGCACAACATTTTGTTGTTAATGAACGATTCAGCTAGAAGCATTGCCGACGCGATGCAGCCTTCAACGCATTATCATTCGTCAGCAGGCATCGCTAATCCGCAACCGGATGCAACCAATCGGAATCTCTCATGGAGGCGGTACAACAGCTCTTGGCTGCCTTTGACATGGCGGGTGCGGTGGCAATACGAGCACCACATCGCGCTGCTGCGAGGTCGAAGCGAGGTCCGGTCCGCATCGTCTCCGAAATCAGCGGCGGTCTGGCCAAAATGCCGTTGAAACACCGTTCCCGCCTGCCTTGCGACACAAGCGATGAACGCCCCTAGCCCCCTAGCGGGACCTTTCATTGGCCGCCTGTACTGCGTAGCCATTTCGCGGACACCTGGCTGCGTGGGGCCCATGGCGCGGTCCGGGCGATGACGTTACCGGTGAGCGGCGTTGCGGTGGTGAAGAAGAATCCAATCCCGTTGTCCTTGTAGTCTTCGCTCGTGACTCCGTCGGCAAGCCCATCCCGGCCAGAACCTCTGCGCGAAGCCGAAGGACTCTCCGGCCTCAGCGAGGTGGAGGCCCGCCGCCGCTGGAACGAAGACGGAGCCAACGAACAGCCTACCGAGCGAAGCCGCAGTGCGCTGGCTATCGTGTTAGAGGTAGTGCGGGAACCAATGTTTCTCCTGTTGGTTGCCGCCGGGACGCTTTATCTAACCATGGGCAAGACGCAGGACGCCTTGCTGCTGCTCGCGTTCGTGTTCTTCGTAATGGGGATAACAATCGCACAGGAGCGACGCAGCGAACGGGCCCTGGACGCGCTTCGGGTTTTGTCGAGCCCGCATGCGCTTGTGGTGCGTGACGGACTCGCGCGGCGAATTCCAAGTCGAGAGCTGGTCAGGGGCGATATCGTGCATGTCGCCGAGGGAGAACGCGTGCCGGCCGATGTTATCGTCCGACGCGGTTCGAATCTGAGCGCCGATGAGTCGCTCTTAACCGGCGAGTCCGCGCCTGTTCGCAAGCTGCCATCCCCCTCGCGCGATCGGCTCGACCAACCCGGCGGAGACGATCTTCCATCGCTTTATTCGGGTACCCTGGTTACCTCTGGTGCCGGAGTCTGCGAAGTCTTCGCAACCGGCGGCCGCACCGAACTGGGCCGAATCGGCACCGCCCTGCTGCAGGTCAAACAGGAGCCGTCCCCCATCCAGCACGAAACCGCGCGCATCGTGCGCAGACTTGCGGCCTTCGGCCTGGCTGCTAGCGCGGCGACGGCGGTCCTCTATGCTCTTACGCGCGGAAGCAGCCCCGAGGCATGGAAACAGGGGCTGCTTGCCGGAATCACGATGGCGATGTCGATCCTGCCCGAAGAGTTGCCGGTCATACTCACGGTCTTTCTCGCGCTGGGCGCCTGGCGGATCTCGCGCAGCAACGTACTAACCCGCAGAATGGCTGCGATCGAGGCGCTCGGGGCCGCCACCGTCTTGTGCGTCGACAAGACCGGGACGCTTACGCAAAATCGCATGGCGCTGACGCACGTCGACGCCGACGATGTGCTCTTCGATCTGGGCCGCCAGGCCTCGCCGCTGCCAGCCCCTGCGCAGGCCGTACTCGAAGCAGCAAGCCTCGCGAGCCGCGCAGAGCCTTTTGATCCCATGGAGCGCGCAATCCACGAAGCGTATCAGCGGTGGCACGGGTCTGCGCCGCACACTGGCTGGGAATTGGTTCGCGAATACACCCTTGCGTCCGGCTTGCTTGCCGTGAGCCATGCCTGGCGAACTTCCGCCGGTCAAATCGAGATTTTTTCCAAAGGAGCGCCCGAGACAATCGCCAACCTTTGCTCGCTATCTGGCGACTCCCGGACGCGGCTCGAAGATCACACAAAGTCGTTGGCAGCTGCGGGCTTGCGCGTGCTTGCGGTCGCGCGATCAAAGCCCGAAGGCGATTTGCCCCAGGAGCATGCGGCGCTCCGACTGCAATTTCTCGGTTTGATCGGTCTTGCCGATCCCCTGCGAGCCGAGGTCCCGGAGGCCGTGGCGAAGTGCCGTTCTGCCGGTATTCGAGTCGTCATGATCACCGGCGACTACCCGGAAACTGCGCAGAGCATTGCCCGCCAAGCGGGATTCGTGGACCCCTCCCGACTCACCACTGGTGCGGAACTCGAGAGGATGTCCGCCCAACAACTACGTTCCGAGGTGCGCGATATCCAAATTTTCGCGCGCATCGCTCCCAAACAGAAGCTGCAGATTGTGCAGGCGCTCAAGGACTGCGGGGAGGTGGTCGCGATGACCGGGGATGGAGTCAACGATGCCCCGGCTTTGAAGGCAGCGCACATCGGCATCGCGATGGGCGGCCGTGGCACGGACGTAGCCCGGGAGGCCGCCTCGCTGGTGCTGTTGGACGACGCCTTTTCCTCCATCGTCGAGGCCGTAGCCTTGGGGCGCAGGATCTTTGACAATATTCGCAAGGCGGTCACATTTACCGTTGCAGTTCATGTTCCGATCGCAGGGCTTTCGATCATCCCCGTGCTCATGCCGGGCTGGCCGCTGCTATTGCTGCCGATCCACATCGTCATACTCGAGCTCATCATCGACCCGAGCTGCTCGTTGGTCTTCGAGGCCGAGGCCGCCGAGGCTAACGTGATGCAGCGTCCACCTCGGGGATCGGCGGAGCGCCTGTTCTCGCGCGAAGCGATGTGGGTCGCGGTATTCCAAGGGCTTGGCGCCTTGGCCGCCTGCCTAGGCGTCTTCGTCCTCGTTCGTACGGATCACGGTGCCGAAGCGGGTCGTACGGCTGCCTTCCTGACGCTTGTTGCGGCCATGCTCGCGATGATCCTTGTAAATCGCTCGCGCACACGCAATATCGTCGGCATGCTGCCAGTTCGCAACGTGGCCCTCTGGTGGGTTCTTGGTGGTGCCGGTACGCTGCTTTGGATTGCCCTGGAAACGAGCGTAGGCCGCAATGCATTCGGCTTTGCGACCCTCCAGGGGAGCGATCTCGCGCTCGCTGCAGCAGCTGGGTTCGCGTGCTTGCTGTGGGTTGACGCGTATAAGTTGTTGCGATCACGCGGCAGGCCGCAGGGAAGGCGGAGCTAACGCAACACGGGCACAAAGACCCAAGGCGCACGAGCGAACGAACGCACCACGAACCGTGGAAGGCCCTGCAAGACCGCCTATTATTGCGGAGCAATGCAGTCCCAGACATCCGTTGCGGGTCCCATATTGGGGCAGCGAGCCATTTTCGCAGAGCGCACGCGCTCGTCGCCGCCCACGAATTCCACCCCGAGGTCCCCATGCGGCACATCGTTCAAATCAAACGTCGAATGCGCGGTGCACCCCATCTTCGCACCTGCGGGAGCCGCAGTAAGGTCGTACCGCAAGAAAATCTTGTGGTCCTTGATCTCGAACCGCGGGTTGATCGGCTTTTGTCCACAAATGATTGGATCAACGACGATCACCAACACCCGGTCTTCGCTCCAGTAGGCTAGGATTTTGTGACCGATCGTGCCCAAGTCTTCGCCAACGGTCGGGATGGAGCTGAACGTCATCGTGGTTTGCGACCCCGCCGTGGGAGCCATGCAATCCCAAATGTCCACCACGGGCTGCGTGTTGGGGCAGCGAGCCATTTTCGCCGAGCGCACGCGCTCGTCGCCGCCCTCGAATTCCACGCTGAACTGCCGGTGCGGCACCTTGTTCAAATCAAAAATCGAATGCGCCGTGCACCCTTGCCTTGCGCCCGCGGGTGCCGCCGTAAGATCGTAACGCAGGGAGATTCTGCCGTCCTTGATCTCGAACCGCGGGTTAATCGGCTTTTGTTCGCACATAATGGGATCGACGACGATCACCATTACGCGGTCGTCGCTTTGGTACGCAAGGATCTTGTGGGCCGTGGTGCGCAAGTCGTCCGCAATCGGCGTCGAGGTGAATGTCATGGTGGTTTGCGACTCCTCCGTGCCGGCGATTGCTGAAACAGCACCGGTCGCGAGCAGGCCCGCTAGGAGTAAATGACAATTCTTCATGGTGCGCTCCAGATAATGAATCGACATTCGCGCGAACCGATCGAGTTTGCTGCCTGACTTGAACCGACATCGCCGAAGATCCGCGCAGCTTCCGACGGCGGTGCGTACCCCCGCTCGCAGGTCGGCACATTTCACGCGCGACGCCATGGCCCTTCGCCGCCGCCGGCGATACGCTGGGAACGCTGGCCCATAAGACAGAAAATCTTCAATCCCGGCCCCGTCTGACTCCATCGCCGGCCGGGCAACAGTGCACGCGCCATTGCAGCGTGTATCGCCAGGATCGCCGCCCGGTAGCCGTTCGTCGGCGCGCAGCAGCCGGTCGAAGGGCCGCTGAGTCCGGCGCCTACGATGCGAATTGATCGTTTGGTCATTGTCTTGGTCAGCTCCCGAGATTGAGGGTAATCGTTCGGCGACAGTCAACCGGCCTGGGCAGCGGGGATCGCGAGAAGGCAAGCGACCGTTCTGGCGGCGTTTCTCCCCCCACTCGCGTTACGTCTGGATCGGCTTGCTTGCTCCTTTACCTGGGAAGGCGTCAAAGCAGCGGTGACCGGCGTGCCCGTACGATATCGCCGCTGTCGCGGTGTTCCTTGCGCTGAATCAAGCCGCGCACCGCCCCTTCGTCCTGGGACCCTTCGGCGTGGCAGAAGGCAGGGTAGCTATGAACCAACCGCGCTCGCTTGTCCCAGCCGTCCAACAACTTCGAGGCAAATCCTGCCCACGTGCCGGCGTAATTCTGGCAGCTCCGGTCGTTCCGCCTGGGGGGTTCGCACCAGCTGCGGGAACCCCTATCGAGGACGCAAGGACGATCGCCGACGCCCAGAAGCTCTCGTTACGGGAAGCGTGCCTTCGGTACGCATTGTCCGGATCGGAGCAATAGTTTGCATTCAGGACAGACATGCTTGGATCGACATCGGGCCCATCGAGGGCGTTTCTTAGGAACCATGCAAAGAGCCATTGGAACTTAGGAAAACCCCTGGTTTGCTGCTACTGCGGAATTTTCGAACTTAGCGCTACGGCGGGAATGACTCAGAACAATCACCGCGATAATTGTCGCGACGCCAAGCGCGGCGCTGCCGCGAGTGGCCCCCATATGCTCGATCGTCCAGCCCGTCAACGCGCTACCGAACGGATTGATCCCCAATACGATCGTGACTTGCAGCGCCGTGGCCGCATTGCGCAAGGAGTCGGGAACGAGACTCTGGACCGCCGCCGACGCCGAGCACAGCACGGTCGCCGAACAAACTCCGTAGGCGAACATAATCACAAGGGCCACCGTCGATTCATGTGTCGCAGCTAGGGCCAAGAGGCACAGACCGAGCCCCGCCGCAGCGACCAGCGGGCGTTGAATCGAGCCTGCCGGCAACCGCCATTGCAGGACGCCGCCGAGACAGGCACCCGCGCCGGCTGCGGCCATTAGCAACCCGTACCCGCTGGCACTGAGCCCAAGGCCAAGGCGCGCATAGGCTGGAACGAAAGCCTGCAGATTGATCGCCAGTACCCCGGCCACGGCCACCGTCAGCAACGGAACCCGAGTCGCCACATTCGCCCACAACATGCAGAGGGCTTCGTAGCTGGAACCATGTCGTCGCGACGAAGTGGCCTGATCAGCCTTCTGCCGAACAAGAAACACTAGCAGCGGCAGGAACGAGAGCGCGTTCGCCATGAACGCGAAGCCCGTCCCATATGCTGCGATTGCGAGACCGGCCAATCCCGGTCCCACGATACGCGCGAGATTGAAGGAAAGAGTGGCCAACCCCGCAGCGCGCGCACGGCCCTGGGCTCCTGCTCCTTGCCCACCGGCCAGCGTGGCGGCAAGGGCAATCCGGGCCGGTTGCGACAGGGCATTGCCGATGCCTGAGAGCAGGGCAAAGCCGATCAGAACCACATAGGTAGCCTTCCCCGACGTAACGACCGCCGCGAGCCCGGCGGCAAGTGCGGCCATCGCTGTCTGGGCGCCCAACAGAAGATTCCGGCGTCCCCATCGATCCGCCAGCTTGCCCGCGCAGATCCCGAGCAGAACGGCAGGAAGATACTGCACGCTTAGCAACAGGCCCAGCTCGGCCGGCGATCCCGTCAAGTCCAGAACGAGCCAAGCCTGGACCGTCGATTGCATCCATGTGCCGATTTGGCTGATGAAATTGCTGATTCCGTAGATCCGCCAGACGCTAGGTAGTGCTCCTGACGCATCCATCACGCCTGCCTGCGCCATCCGGATATCGTCCCGCGACGACGGCAGGTTGGCGCGCCCGTAGGCGGGGCGGGCGGGCGAGACTTCGATATGCGACCGCATCCGGCGTTTCAATTTGCGCCCGCCCGCATCGGCGGACGCAGCTCTGCAAGGACATGGGCAACATAACCTGTCGCCCACCGACACAGTTTGGTCAGGGTTTCCACATCGAGGTCGAGAGTGCGCAGGGTTTCTGGCATGCACAGCGGCAGCAAGTGATCCGCCCCACTGGTCTTCGCGCCTCGGACCGAGGCCGAAATATTGTTTATTAGGGAGCCGCGTGTCGGGTGTAAGGAATCCCATATTTCAGGCGCGACCTTAGCGATCGAGGGCACGGCCCGCAGCGTCGCCCCTCGGCGATAGACCACAATACGCAGCTCAAACTTGCAGCCCTGTAGGGCGTGGCCCGGTGCCTGTATTACCTCCGCATCCAGATATTCGGACACGGTGTAGGGCAGGCCGGCGCCTTGCCCGTACCGTTCGCCAACCAGCCCGAGCGAACGGGCAACTTTTTCGCGGATAGCATCTTCACTCTCGACGCCGAGAAAGAACTCGATGCCGTCGCCATGCCCGGTGCCGCTGGGCTTGATCACCACCTGCTCGCCCCGACGCAGCCGGCTGCGGACGGTCTCGATCAGCGTGCCCGCATCGTGGCACACATCGAAGCGGATCGTGGTCGCACTGCCGCCGAAGGGATGTCGGATGGCAAAGGAATTTACATGCCGGTACGCCGCCGCCTTGTCGGCCCCGGCCTGATAGCAGCGATTGGCTGGCAGGAACGCATCGGCATCCAACGCGCCGTGCGCCGCCGTCAAATTGAACAGAAATCGGTCGTTGACAATCGCAGCAGCCCGGCGCCCGAACAGGCGCGGGACACCGCCGACCACGTCAAAATGCGAAACAAGTTCGCGGCTGTAGCCCAGGACCACTGCCGGCCGCAAGCATCCGTGCCAACTGCCATTCGCCACGAGCGTGTCGAGCCCAAGGATTTCCACGCTGCCATGGCGTCGTTCAAGAGCCTGCGCGATCCGGTCCACAAAAAGAAGCTTCTCATGCAACAAATGGCTGGGTGTACGCTGGCCGGGAACTTCGCGTCCCGAGGACGCCACCACCACCAGCGGCGCCGGCCCGTCACAGCTAGTCCCGATCTCGGCGATCGTATCGAGAATATCTTGCACCAGCTCGGTCGGCAGATTGGTCAGTCCGCCAATCCCCGTGCCGTTGAGTTCAAGAAGCTGGAACCGCCGCCGCCCGGCGCAGCGGAACGGCAGGATATCAAGCGGTGCGACGAAGAAGTCCGTCGTTCGGACGTGGGCAGGAATTGGGATTTCCGACGCCCGGGCAAATCGCCAGGCGAGGTCGGAGCCCTGCTGCCGCGCCACGGCATTCCGATCATCGAGTCGATGGCCGAGCATCGGCGCCAGCGAGATCAGCGTCGGCAGGCTGATCGCGAGCGCGCCACGCCGGGCACGGGCACTGTCGGATCCTTTCGATGGCGAAGCCACATCCGCAAACAATTCAAACTCGCGCCGCGGGGTTATATGCGGGACCGATTGCGAGAACGCGTACATAGGTGACCTCCGGTTTCTTGTGCTTGCGACGCCGAAGACTCTTCCGCCGCGGCGACGTGCAATCGACATGATTGCGGGCGTGCCTAGGGGCGCTTCGTTCGCCACAAGCCACACCGGAGGGCATCACAACAGACAACTCTGAAGCGGGACTTAAATCGACAATGCCGCAGGCGCAAGCAGGATTAGCAGGGGACGCAATGCAGTCTGTAGACCTGTGTTGCCTTGCCCTTCGAGCCTGCAATTCGCGACATCGACAGGACGCGCAATGATGGTGGCTTTCATGCGTCCCTTCTGAGGCAAGAAGCGTGGCACGTGGAAAGTCGGTGCCGATCGATTCGTCTTCGAGCCGGCGCAATGAGCGCGGCGACCTCGCTTCGACGGTTTGCCGACGGCGGCGGACCACGAGCACAAGCCGGTGATCGCCGAGACTGGCAATATCACCGAAACGCGGAGTACGCTCCTTGCGCACGACCTCGACATTGTTTTGCGCGATTTGTCGATGTCCAGTCGTGACGGGATCGAATTGCGAGACCACGTCAAAGCGACTAAACCGGCCTCGACGATTCTGTTCCTCTCAATGCGGGACAAGAAGTCGGTCATTTTTCGGGCGTCGCGCGCCGGCGTGGACCGCTACATGGTGGAGCAGAACGCGGCCGACGACTCGCTTGCGACAAAATGTCAACTCTTAGGTGCGGTTGCCGCGACGCCCTTCGACGTTCGCCGCGCATAAGCGTTGTGAGGACGCTGCCGCTGGCCAATGGCTCCCAGTTTCACGATCAAGGTGTCGAGCCCGCCAAAGCGGTGTTGCCGTTATTTGCGCGGCCCCCCCTTGGCCGGCACGGCCGCCATCTGGTTGCAGACATTAGCGGCCGCTTCGACGACCGCGCCTTGCGCGCCATTCAAAACTCATATTCGACTTGCAATCGCAAGGTACGGTCGGGCGACTTCGCGGTGGTGCCAAACAGCAATCCGAGGTTGTAACTGAGGGAGCTTTCGTTTGCCAAGGGAAACTTCCCAAGAACCACTGGACCGATTCGATGTGTCTCCCCCTCATAGCCAGCCCACCGATTCACCGCTCCAACGTTGCCGAAGGCTTGAAGACCAAATTCGAACGGTTGGCTATAGCGGTACTTGACCTGACCCTGATAATTCAGGGAGGTCGATTGGAATTGCGAGCTGTGAATATGCCGAGCCAGCAGCAGATTGAGGTTCGCCTGCACCATCCCGAATTCCTTCTGCAGGAGCGGTCCGACCCGCACGCCCGTGCCCTCGGCCATGGTGCGGGGTCGTTCGAGTTCGAGCGCTAAGCCGACGTCGACGGGCCATTCGCCGGGCTCGGCAAGCTGCAAAATGTTCTCCCACTCGAAGGCGTCAAATTCGGTGCCGGTGTTGCCCTGTCGCCGATACTGGACGGCGACTTCCGTGAACCAGTGTTGCGTAACTCCGTAACCGAAGCCCAGGCCGGCCGCCTTATCCGCGTTGACCGTCGCATCGCCCGAGCCCCATCCCGCCCGCAGATCGATTTCTCGTTCCCCCTGGGTCACGGTCGGCAGCAGCAGGTAGGCGCTTGGGTCGACGGCGCGCGCCATGCCGGAAAAGAAGAAAAACGCCATTGCCATCGCCGAGCACGTGATTCGAGCGCCAGCAAGGGGCCGCCCGATGAATACGCTCTTTGATTGAGAATTACTATGTATTGAACAGCGCGGTGTCTGGGGAGAGCTGTTCGGTTCGACGGGGCTACCGAACAACGAGGACGCCCTTGTCGGCGGTCGTCGGATCTCCCCGGCTTTCCCCCTCGAACGGGTAGCGGCCCGGCGAGAGCGGGCCGATGAAGATCGTCTCTTTCGAATTCGCGGGCACATGCTTTTCCCGGTTCAGGGGATGGCTGTCAAATTCCTCCGGCGTGGAATCCCGGTTGTCAATGACAATCCGCACCTTGGTTTCCGCAGGGATCGTGAGCTCCGAGGGATGGAAGTGGTGATCACGAATCGAAATAACGTACTCGGGCTCCTCAGCCATAGCCAAACCGGCAAATAAAATCAATCCGAACGCGAACTTTCGCACCTGCATTTCCCCTTTCGGAGGATGGCACCCCCGGTTTAAAGTCGAACCCGAGATCCAGTGCAGTTCCCCCGTGCGCGGCCTTGCTTCCATCATCAACGTGCACCTGAAGCGAGGATGAATCTCCCCTCGACTCTACCGTCTCAGTGGGAATGCGGATGGATTGCCCAAGTCGACGGGGCGCATTGTCGTTCATGTTCAATTAAGCATGGCCGCTCACCATGGGCCCGCAGACGTCACGGCCTTGTAAGGGCCTGCCGATGCCATCAGCGGGACCGCCAAACCCGATAGAGTAGATGCTGTTGCTCGCCGCCAGGGGGGCGTCGCGGGACCTGAATCAACCGCTTGGATCTTGCACATGCGCCTGTTATTGGTTGAAGACGATGTGATGCTGGGCCGCGCCTTGAAGGCCGGTCTGGGTCAGGATCAACACGCGACCGACTGGGTCCGATCGGTTGCCGACGCCCGCGCCGCCTGGGTCGTCCCAGCGCAGGAGACCGTTCCGTACGAGGCTGTCATCGTGGACCTCAGCTTGCCCGATGGCAGTGGCATCGATCTGATTCGCGCCGCCCGGGCGCGCCGGCTCAAGACGCCCGTGCTGATCGTGACTGCTCGCGACCGAATTGCCGACCGGATCCTCGGCCTGGACGCGGGTGCGGATGACTACATGGTCAAGCCAATCGACCTCGACGAACTCGCCGCGCGCCTGCGCGCCATCGGGCGACGCGCCAACGGCCGCGCCGATGAGCAGCGGACCTACGGCGCACTATCGATCGATGCCGCTGCCAAGATAATCACCATGCGTGGCGAAACGGTCGACCTCTCGGGGCGGGAGTATGCGGTCCTAATGGCCCTGGTGCGCCGCCCGGGCGGTATCGTATCGCGAGCCCAGCTCGAAGAAGCCCTGTATGGCTGGGACGCCTCGACCGAAAGCAACACCGTCGAGGTCTACATCTATAACCTGCGACGCAAGCTCGGGCAATCGACGATACAAACCCAAAGGGGCCTGGGATATCGCCTCGTCGCGCCGGCCTTGCAGTGAACGCCCGTCCCTGGTCCCTGAGCGGCCGCCTTCTGCTTGCCCTGGGCGCGGCTACTTTGCTGACCTGGTGTGTCGGCAGCGTCTGGCTCTACCGCACGGCGCTGGGCCAATCCGATCTGCTGTTCGATGCAGCGCTTGATCAGACCGCACACGCCGTGCTGGCGGTCGTGCGCAACGAGGCCAGCGAATTGACCGATGCCAGCGGGGGCAACGGCTTTGAATTGGCGCCGGTCGATCGTGCCCACCCCGACGAAATCGTTTACCAGGTCCGTGGCCCCAATGGTGGCATCGCTTACCGTTCCCCGGGGGCGCCCGTTCTTCCCCTTGCCGTCGCCGCGATGCGCGGGTTTTCTTCCGCCTATATCAACGGGCAGGACTTTCGGGTGTTCACCTTGGCAGCCGACGACGGTTCCGCCACCATTCACGTTGCACAGCCCCTTACGCGCCGAAATGCCTTGGCCCAGTCCGCGGCGGTGCGATTGCTTGCGCCTGGCGCCGTGTTGATGGTCCTGCTGGTGATCGCAGTCGTTTGGAGCGTTCGCTCCACGATTCGGCCGGTCGTGCGCTATGCAAATGTGCTGGACGAGCGCGCCGCGGATGCCGAGCTGCCAGTATCCGCGACGGAACTTCCGGCCGAGTTGCAGCCGGTCGCGCGCGCGATCGACGGCTTGCTGGCGCGGGTGCGTGAGGCTTTGATCCGCGAAAGAACCCTGACCGCGGACGCCGCACACGAGCTGCGCACGCCGCTCGCCGCATTGCGACTGCAGGCACAAGTCGCGCGCCGCTCGACCGGTTACGCGGAACGTGCTGCGGCTTTGGACGAGCTGCTGGAGGGCACCGATCGTGCTGCGCGCATGGTCGACTCCGTGCTGACACTTGCGCGCTACGACGCCCATCGGAGCGGCGATCTCGCGCAGGTGCGAGTGGACCTGTCGATGCTGGCAAATCTGGTTGCGCGCGAGTTTCAACCACTGGCGAGTCAGCGAGGGACCGATCTGGTGCTGGCGGCTGCGGATGCGGTCGTAATCGGCGACGAGGACGCCCTGGCAATTGCACTGCGCAATCTAGTTAGCAACGCGCTGCGCTATGCCCGCAATGAAGTTCGAATCGACGTCAGAGCGAGTACGGACTGTGTCTCGCTTACCGTCCTGGACGATGGCGCCGGGTTCGCGCCCGATGTTGGGGAACGCGCGTTTGACCGATTTTTCCGCGGCCCCGACAAGAGCGGCGCGAGCAGCGGCACGGGCCTGGGGCTTGCTCTCGTGCGGCGCATCGCGGACCTTCACCAGGGCTCCGTGCGGATCGTCGCCGGGATCCATGGCGGCGCCGGCGTGGAAATGCGGTTTCCGGTGGCCTCGGATCGCACGGCGGTTGGTTTGCCGGCACCACGATCGCGCGAGCCAAATTCCGCCACCTCATAATCGGCCATTGCCACCGCGATCAGCCGGATGCGGACGGGGAAGAAGATCGTTGGAAGCTTGCCGACTGGTCGGCGTTGCCCTCAAGCAAGCTTGAGACGCACAACGATCACTGCCTTGCTAAGGGAATGGGCGGTAAGACGCCGGAGTGATCATCTGGAACGTCCGTCGGGCATCTGCTAATGAAGCTTCACTCCCGGCGCCATCACGCATCATGAGTTCGAGGCATGCGCAGCGCTGATTCGAACGTCCGTTACAGCGTCTGGAAGCAAGCGTGGTCGATCTGGAGCACATCCGCCCGATGCGGGCTGACTCGCCGATTGTCTTCGTACCGGTCCCGATTGCATCGCAGTTCGTGAGGCTCATTTTGGGGATTGGACCCGACCGAGCGCGCGTGCCTGCCTTCGATCGGCCTCGGCGCCCTGATCCTGGGCGCAGCGGGCGCGCGGGAGACGGTCGCATTTGACGACATCGCTCCCGACGGCGCACCAGATCTCGGCTTTCCCAAGAACCCGCTCACGGCACATCCGGCGCTCGGGGTGACAACGAGTTTGGCGCTTGTCGCTCTGGCCTGCAGCGTTTGCCCTCGGAGCGCGGGAATTCGTTGAAGGCGCCGAGCCCGATTTGGCGCGAACGTCTTTGAACACATGCCGAGCGGTTTACCTCTTTGATTGCTGCGGCCGGCGCTCCGTCAAGGGCGCCGGCACGCCTCGTCTTTATCCACAAGGGCTGTTGAAAACCTTGTGGACAACCCAGCGCGGGCTCGCGCGCCGACCGGCAAATCCCTTGGAGGTCAAGGACATGGCAGGGCGGCGATGCGACGTGCTCTGCAAAGCAGCGCACCGGGGGTGTGGTCAAGAGGACGAAATTTTTTCGCAAATCGTTTGACGAGCTATGAGAGTGGGGATAGCCTTGCGCACTCGAAGTCACCGGGAGCGCGGACCGACATCATCGGTGCCCGAGGCCCATTGCTCTTCGGGCTCTCTCATTCGCTCACCGCCATCCGCTCGCGGAATCACTTGCCACCCACCATGCGCTGCACGGCCGCATCAACACTATATATTCTTCGCGCCGACGCGGCGCACGCCGCGAAAAAAGACGCTCTGGCGTGCAATATCGAATGAAGCTTCGTCTGGACGACAAGGTTCAATGGACACACCAATGCGGTGGACGGGCATTGGCGCGAAACGGCGTCGTGGTCGCCGTGGTTGCGCCGGGCAAGCAGCCGGATCGAGCGCTATTTCGACCACTGTATCGCGGCACCGAAACTCTCCCGAGTCGGGACCATGAATCGTACGTTGTTCTCGTCGGCGATCAAACCCTCTATTGGCCGCGCGTACGGTTGTTAAGGCAAGATCGATCCAGCATCGATGGTAACGACGTCGCCAGAGCCGAACGCCGCTGGGCGGCGACCTGCACGGAACAAGGATGGTGCAGCGAGACGCAAATAGCGCTCCTGGAACACTTCATCCGGGAACGCGGGCTTATGCCGGAGCTTGCGGCATTTGCGGCAAACCGGGCACGATTCGAACGCGACGCCGCTTTGAACACGGAAGCGCTCGCCTGAGCGCTCGCGGATCTGGCGCAAAGCGCCGGGGCACTGCTTCTCCATGACGCTAGCTAGCGCGGCGCGCGTTGATGGCCGCATGGCCAGGTTGGGCTGCTGGGCCCGACCAATTAGCCGGCACTGCCCCGTCAGCAGGTCCGCTTCCTGCGATGCCAGGCGCACTGGCCCGTCACGGCGCGGTCTTGCGGCGGGCCGGTTGTATGCTCGACGTTGCGCGTTGCCCGCGCCGGTTGCCAGGCGCCGGTCCGGGGAGCAACGCGCCCGCCGCGAGACGCGCCGCTGGCCGGTGTCTTGGTCACCGGTGGTCTATTGCCGCGCCGTATCGCTGCCCTGGCTCCGGGGTTACGATTGCTAGGATCGTGGCCACACTGCTGACCCGGGGTGCCGCGGATTCCCTCTGCGCATCTGCGGCGCACTGCCAGCGCCGAATCATGTCTGGGCCGCGAAACGGAGTCGACCATGCACACCCAAGACTTGAGCGCCTGGCACCATGACCATTCCTTTGACAAGGGCAACATCGCCGCAGAGCGCGGAACGCGGGCGGTGATGTGGATTACCGCCGCCATGATGATGGTCGAGATCGCCGCAGGCTGGGGGTACAACTCGATGGCCCTGCTGGCCGATGGCCTTCACATGAGTTCGCATGCCGTTGCCATCGGGCTGAGCGCCTTTGCCTACGCGGCTGCCCGCCGCCACTCGGCCGACCGAAGGTTTGCCTTCGGAACGTGGAAGATCGAGGTGCTCGGCGGCTTCGCCAGCGCCATGCTGCTGGTGGCCTTCGCCGCGCTGATGCTGGCGGGCTCCGTGGAACGGCTCATAAACCCGGCTCCGATTCACTACGAGGACGCCATCGTCATCGCCGCGCTGGGTTTGCTGGTAAACCTCGTCTGTGCGTTCATCCTCGGCGCTGCCCACCACGGCGAACATGGCGAGCGGCACGATCACCACCACCCCGGGCATCATCATGACCTGAACCTGCGGTCCGCCTACGTCCATGTCGTTGCCGACGCGGCGACGTCGGTACTGGCCATCGTTGCGCTGGCCGGCGGCTTGCACTACGGCTTGGCGTGGCTCGACCCGGCGACCGGCATGGTCGGAGCAGTCGTCGTGGCGCTGTGGGCCAAGCGGCTCATTGCCGACACCGGCAAAGTCCTGCTCGACTGCGAAATGGACCACCCCATCGTCGACGAGACCCGTGCCGCGATCGAGGAGGGAGGCCGCGAGAGCCAGACCCGTGTCGTTGACCTGCATGTCTGGCGCGTCGGCAAGGCCAGTTACTCGTGTGCCGTAAGCCTGCTGACCCACGACGGCACGCTCACGCCCGAGCAGGTGCGCGCGTGGTTGTCGCAGCACGGCGAGATCGCGCACTCTACGATTGAAATTCACCAGTGTGGGGATACCGCGGGGCGGCATGCGCCGCAGATTCATCGACCGCACGGCGGCCCTTGGCAAGCGACCCTTGTGCCAAATTCGTCGGCCCCCGGCGCCGCCAACTGAGGTCGGCCGCGACCGCCGAACGGGAACATGTCGGACATCATTTACCCGGCGACCACCGCCAGCGACTACGATGCATTCGCGGGGCTGGTCCGCGAGTACATCGAATGGGCCCGCATGCGCTACCGGGATCATCCGTGGGTCATCGATCAGGTCCTGAGCCACCAATCCTTTGAAACCGAACTTCAGACCTTGCCTGCTTGCTACGGTCCCCCGAACGGCGGCACCCTGCTCGTCCAGCGCGAGGGCCGGATCTGCGGCTGCGGCGCCTACCGCAGGCTCTCCGGCACGGCCTGCGAGATGAAGCGGCTGTTCGTTCCGGATCGGTACCGGGGCCATGGAACCGGCCGCAGGCTTTGCGAGGCGATCAACGCTTCGGCGAGGGACGCCGGATATACACTGATGCGGCTCGACACGGGGAATCTTTTCACGGAGGCGATCGCGATGTACCAGTCCATGGGATTTCGTACCTGCGCACCACACCACGCGTACCCGGAGAAGCTCCTGCCCTACGTTGTATTCATGGAATTGCCGCTTGCCGGCGGCTAGCGCGTGGTTTCGTCCCGTTTCGTGGGGTCCGTTTCGGAGCAGCGGCGATGCATTCCTTGACAAAGCTTGCGCTCGGCGTGATGGGAAGGCTGCGCCCCAGCCCCGCCAAGGGGGATTCGGCCGCGGCGATCTCGCTGCCGCCCCCCGAGAGCCAAGGCGGCGCGCCGCTCATGGACGCGTTAGGTCGACGTCATTCCACTCGCGAATTCGCACCCGATGAACTGCCCTTGCCGCTGCTCTCCAGTTTGCTTTGGGCCGCCTATGGCGTGAACCGGGCCGACGGCGGACGCACTGCCCCGTCGGCGTTGAACGCGCAGGAGATCGACGTCTTCGTCGCGCTACGCTCGGGAGCGTATCGCTACGATGCCCGCGCGAACGAGTTGCGCCTTGTGGCGGCCAGCGACCTGCGGCGCATCACCGGCTATCAAGACTTCGTCGACGACGCGCCGCTGGATCTGGTCTACGTTGCCGATCATGCACGCATGCGATTGGTTCCGGTGCAACTGCGCGAGTCCTTCGCGTCAGCGGCGGCCGGGGCGATTTCGCAGAATGTCTACCTGTTTGCCGCCGGCAACGGCCTGGCAAGCGTTGTGCGCGCCTGGATCGACCGCGCGGCGATAGCCGACGCGCTGGGACTGACGCACGATCAGCAGGTATTGTTTTCGCAGACCGTCGGCTACCCCAAGGGCGCTTCCTGACCGTCAAACCAGCATCGACAACCGGAGTGCAATGGTGGCCACAACTCTGCAGCTCATCTCGACCGCATTTGGGCACGGCGCGAGCATCCCGAGGCGCTTTACCTGCGAGGGCGAGGACCGATCGCCGCCCCTGTCGTGGTCGGGCATTCCTGCGCACGCCCGGTCCTTGGTGCTGATCGTCGATGATCCGGATGCCCCGGACCCGGCTGCGCCCCAGATGACCTGGGTACACTGGGTGCTGTACAACCTGGCGCCCGATACGGTCGGCCTCGAAGAGGGTGTCAAGCTCCTCGCGCTGCCGGCCGGAACGCTGCTGGGCAAGAACGACTGGAAGCGCACGGGCTATGGCGGACCGTGTCCACCGATCGGGCGGCACCGCTACTTTCACAAGCTATACGCGCTTGACGCCCTGTTGCCCGACCTGCGCAAACCGACCAAAAGCGAGCTGCTGCTGGCAATGGAGGGCCGCATCCTGGCCCAGGCGGAACTGATGGGAACCTACCAGAAGGAGCGCAGCTAGCGTCGCCCCGGCCCTGCCGCCGTCCGGCGACCCAGGACGTAGCAAGGCACCCAACCGTCGCGCCTTGCCAGATAACCGAACCCAGGAGGAAACATGCCACGTAACCGCCGCGTATTGCTCGTTAGCCGTCCCGACGGTAAACCGACCGAGGACAACTTCCGCCTCGAAACGGTCGAAACTCCGGCGCTCGCCGAGGGACAACTACTGGTGCGCAATCATTGGCTATCGCTCGACCCGTACATGCGCGGCCGGATGAACGAAGGCCGTTCGTACGCGACGCCGCAACCGCTCAACGACACGATGCAAGGGCAGACTGCCGGGATCGTGGTCGAGTCACGCCATCCCTCCTGGCCCGTCGGCACACCGGTGCTGGGCGGATTCGGCTGGCAGGAGTACGGCGTATCTGACGGTACCGGCCTGCGCAAGCTCGACGCCAACGCCATTCCCTTGTCTGCCTACCTGGGCCCGGTCGGGATGCCGGGCGTCACGGCCTGGTACGGCCTGAACCGGATCATCGAGCCCAAGGAGGGCGAAACGGTCGCGGTCTCGGCGGCCAGCGGCGCCGTCGGCATGATTGTCGGCCAGCTGGCCAAGCGCGCCGGGGCACGCGCCGTCGGGATTGCCGGCGGGCCGGACAAGTGCCGCTACGTGGTCGATACCCTGCGCTTTGACGCATGCGTCGATTACAAGAGCAGCGACCTCAACGCCGAGCTACGGCAGGCTTGTCCGCAAGGCATCGACGGGTACTTCGAAAACGTGGGCGGGCGGGTGATGGACGCGATGCTGCCCCGGATGAATGCGTTCGGGCGCATCGCCCTGTGCGGTTTGATCGCCGGCTATAACGGTGCACCGATTCCGATTGGCAATCCGAGCTGGCTGTTGATCAGCCGCTTGAAGTTGCAGGGCTTCATCATCTCCGAACACCTTGACATCTGGCCGCAGGCGCTCAAGGAGCTCGGTGCAGGCGTCGCCAGCGGGGCCATCCGCTATCGCGAGTCCGTGGCGCAGGGACTGGAGAATGCGCCGCGGGCCTTCCTCGGAATGCTCGAGGGGCAAAACTTCGGCAAGCAACTCGTCAAGCTGACGGACTGAGGGCCGTGGGTTCGGTCACGGGCCAAGGCGGCATCGGCGCTGCGGCGTCATGCCGTCGGCGATAGGTCGACGGGTCGGAAAGGGACAATGGCAGATGCAAGACTTTCAAGGTAGAGCCGCGGTGATTACCGGCGCCGCGAGCGGATTCGGACGAGAGTTCGCGCGCAGCGCGCGATCGCTCGGAATGCGCCTCGTGCTGGCAGATGTTGACGAGGCGGCGTTGGCCGCGCTCGTGGCCGAGCTTGGCGACAAAGCGAACGTCATCGGCGTCAAGGTCGACGTCTCCGATGCAGCCCAGGTCGAGAACTTGGCAGCGCGCGCCCAGGGCGCGTTCGGACCGGTCCATCTGCTTTTCAACAATGCCGGCGTCGGCTCCGGCGGGTATGTATGGGAGAACTCGGAGCATGACTGGCAGTGGGTGCTCGGTGTCAACCTGATGGGCGTCGTGCACGGCTTGCGCCACTTCGTGCCAGCGATGCTTGCCTCAAGCCGCGCCGGAGAGCCCGCGCACATCGTCAACACCGCGTCGGTGGCGGGCTGGCTGAGCGCGCCCCTGATGGGGGTGTACAACGTCAGCAAGCATGCGGTCGTGACCCTGACCGAGACCCTGTTCCATGATTTGCGGCTGGCCGGGTCGAAGATCGGGGTCACCTTGTTGAGTCCGGCTTTTGTCGCTACCGGAATCAGCCACTCCGATCGCAGTCGCCCCGAACGATTCGCCGCGGACTCGCCGCCGACTGCCTCGCAGCGCGCCGCCCAAGCGCAGACCGCGAAGGCGGTGGAAAGCAGCCGCCTTAGCGCCGCGCAAGTGGCGCAGATGACCTTTGACGCGATCCGCGCCGAGCGGTTTTACGTCTTCACCCACCGGCAGATCCTGCCGAGCGTCCGCAGCCGGGTGCTCCATGCGGTCGAGGGTCTGGCTCCGGCGGATCCTTACGAAGACCGTCCCGAAAGCCGCCCCAGGGTCGACTGAGGCAGGGCGCCCAAGCGACGGTCCGCACGGAGCGCTGACAGCGCGCCGGAGGCTCAGCGCCGATTCGCTGCCTTTTTCTGCGACGCGATCGACGCGGGCGGCGGTGCACCGGCGCGCGGCGGCAGACCCGTGTGCTGGGTCAGAAGTCGGCCGCGGGTAACGGGCGAGAGGCGACTGCCGGCCGCGGTCGAATTTTTGCGGCGCGCGCTCTGGTATTCGCCACCGCCGGCCGGCTGATGGCGGGGCACCAGATGCTGCTTACCGTTACCGATGAGATCCGCGCGCCCCATGGCCTTGAGCGCGTCGCGCAGCAGCGGCCAATTCTTGGGATCGTGATAGCGCAAGAACGCCTTGTGCAGCCGCCGCCGGCGCTCCCCCCGCACGATGTCGACGCCGGCGCTGGCGCGGGTCACCTTGGCCAGCGGATTCTTGCCGCTGTGGTACATCGCCGTGGCCGTTGCCATGGGGCCGGGGTAGAACGTCTGCACCTGGTCGGCGCGAAATCCGTTGCGCTTGAGCCAGAGCGCCAGATGCATCATGTCCTCGTCCGTGGTGCCGGGGTGTGCAGCGATGAAGTACGGAACCAAGTATTGCTTCTTGCCGGCCTCGGCGCTGAACTTGTCGAACAGTTGCTTGAAGCGGTCGTACGCGCCAATGCCGGGCTTCATCATCATGCGCAAGGGACCGGGCTCGGTATGTTCCGGCGCGATCTTGAGATAGCCGCCGACGTGGTATTTCACCAATTCGCGGATGTACTCGGGCGATTCCAGCGCCAGGTCGTAACGCAGACCAGAGCCGATCAACACTTTCTTCACGCCGGGTAGCGCGCGCGCGCGGCGGTACAGGTGGATGAGCGGACCATGGTCGGTCGCCAAGTTCTGGCAGATCTTCGGATACACGCAGGAGGGCTTTCGGCACGCGGCCTCGATCAGCGCCGACTTGCAGCCGATCCGATACATGTTGGCGGTCGGTCCGCCAAGATCGGAGATCACACCGGTAAAGCCTGCGACCTGGTCGCGGATCGTCTCGATTTCGCGAAGGATCGATTCCTCGCTGCGGCTCTGAATGATGCGTCCCTCGTGCTCGGTGATGGAACAAAAGGTGCAGCCGCCAAAGCAGCCGCGCATGATGTTGACGCTGAAGCGAATCATCTCCCACGCGGGAATCTTGTTCGGCCCGTCGGTGTCGCCGTAGCTCGGATGGGGCGCACGCGCGTACGGCAGATCGAACACGGCATCCATCTCCGCCGTCGTCAATGGAATCGGCGGCGGATTGAGCCAAACGTCGCGCGCCGTCGGCCCTTCGCCGTGCGCCTGGACCAACGCGCGCGCATTGCCCGGGTTGGTCTCCAGGTGCAGCACCCGGCTTGCGTGCGCATACAGCACGGGATCGGCACGCACCTGTTCGTACGACGGCAAGCGGATCACGGTGCGATCGCGCGGGGGCGCGCGCCGCTGGCGGCCGCCACTGGCCACGGGCGCGGTAAGCGGCTGCCAAGCGGCCTGCGGTGAGGCGCTGGCCGCTGACGCGGCAGTGGCCGCGGACTGCCCCCGATCGCAGTGCGATGATTGCCGTGCGGCGCGCTCGGTCGTCGTCAGGTAAGGATTGAGGCAGGGAGCGGCTCCCAAGCCCGCCGCAGCGGGCGCGTCGATCGAGCTCGAATCGATCTCGGACCAGCCCGGCGCTTTCTGGCGCCGCACGAAGGCCGTGCCGCGCACGTCGCAAATTTCCCGCACCGGCTCGCGTGCGGCGAGCCGGTGGGCGATTTCGACAATGGCGCGCTCTGCGCTGCCGTACACCAGCAGATCGCACTTCGAGTCCACCACCATCGATCGGCGCACCTTGTCCTGCCAGTAGTCGTAATGCGCGATGCGCCGCAGCGAGCCTTCGATGCCGCCCATGACCAGCGGCACATCCCCGTAGGCCTCGCGGCAGCGCTGGGCATAGACCAGAGCGCAGCGGTCCGGTCGCTTGCCGGCGATGCCGCCCGGCGTGTAGGCGTCGTCGCTGCGGATCTTGCGATCCGCCGTATAGCGGTTGATCATGGAATCCATGTTCCCGGCGGTGACTCCGAAGAACAGGTTCGGCCGTCCGAGCGCCTTGAACGGCTCAGCGCTCTGCCAATCCGGTTGGGCGATGATGCCGACCCGAAACCCCTGCGCCTCCAAGACGCGTCCGATCAGGGCCATGCCAAAACTCGGGTGATCCACGTAGGCATCGCCGCTTACGATGACGATGTCGCAGCTGTCCCATCCAAGGGCATCCATCTCCGCACGGCTCATCGGCAAGAACTTCGCCGGGCCAAAACGCTTCGCCCAAAATGGCCGGTAGGCCGTCAGCGGGCGCACGGGGCGATACGAGAACTCGGACGCTTCGTCGGTCAGGCCGCGCACGGTGGCGAGCAAAGACTCGGAATCAAGGGTACGGATCTTGTCCACCATTGCGAAAAGGGCACGACAGCGCCAGGGTCAAAGGCCGCAGCGCGATCAAGCGCTGATACTAGCGCGCTTACCGAACCGGGCCGCGGCCGGCCGTCCTCTTGCGAGCAGGGAGCGATCGAGGCGACGGAGGAGCAGCAAAACCCAGACGGCAGCCTCCACGACGTCGACGCAAAGGTGCAGATCTGGGTCCTGCCGCCACTTGCGCCCTCGGTAGTGCCGTCGCTCTTGCCCGACTCATCGCTCCTTCTCACGCACGGACGGGACTGCGAGGGCCCGGTTGGCAATGCGTCACTCCCGGCGCTCCGGCCGTCTTTGCAGCGCCCTTGCCTTCGAGGAGCAGTTGCGCCGGGCAAGACCATCGACCGCATACTGTCTTAGGGCAAGTTCCGGCCGTGCCGGAACCCACGATGCGTGAAGGTCATCGCGGTTCCGGCGCCTTTGCACGGCTGAACCGTCGCCCCGGCGCGCCCCGACCAAGGCGAACTCAAGAAAGCTGCTGCTGGGCCTTGCCGGCGGCGGGCAGACCGGCTTGCGCGGCCGCCTGCCGTGCATGATCAGTGCCAAGGAACAGATACATCGCCGGTACCACAAACAGCGTGAACAGGGTGCCGACGGACAGACCGCTAAATACGACCCAGCCCATTGCCTGCCTGCCGGAGGCGCCCGCACCCGAGGCAATTGCCAGGGGCACGACGCCCAGAACCATGGCTGCGGTGGTCATGAGAATCGGCCTCAGGCGAACGCCAGCGGCCTCGACCACCGCGTCGAGCTTGCTTCGCCCGGCGCGCTGCAGTTCGTTGGCGAACTGGACGATCAAGATCCCGTGCTTGCTGATCAGTCCCATCAAAGTGACCAGTCCGACCTGCGAATAGATATTGAGCGAGGAAAAAAGGTTGACGTAAATCAGCGCACCAAACAAGGCCAGCGGAACCGACACGAGGATGACGATCGGGTCACGGAAGCTCTCGAATTGCGCTGAGAGCGCAAGAAACACGATGATGATCGAAAAGGCGAGGGTTATGGCGAATCCGCCCGTTTCGCTCAGAAACTGGCGCGACTGCCCCGAGTAGTCCATCGAATAGGCTGGCGATCCAACCTCCGCCACCGTGTCGCGCAGGAACTGCAGTGCATCGCCCTGGGAAACCGCCGGCGCGGCATTGACTCCGGCAATCGTTACGGAATTGAGCTGCTGGAAATGGGTGATGGTCTCCGGCACAACCGTAGTTTCCAGGTGCGCCACGGTCGACAACGGGACATTGACTCCGCCGGGAGTGCGAAATTCGTAGCTGAGCACCTGCGAGGGGTTGAGCCGGTCGACCTGCAGCACTTGCGGAATCACCTTGTACGACCGGCCCGCTATCGAGAAGTAGTTGACGTAGTTCCCGCCCAAGGCCCCACCGAGCGCGGCGCCGATATCGCCCTGGGTCAGACCCATGGCGCCGATCAGATCGCGATCAAACACGAGGGTCGTCTGCGGCTTGTCGATCTTCAGATCGCCGTCGATGAAGTAAAACTTACCGCTGGCGCGCGCCTTGTCCAGGACGGCCTGAGCGACCTCGTTGAGGTTGGAGAACGGCTCCGTCGTGTTGATGACGAACTGGACAGGCAAGCCCCGCGATCCCGGCAAAGGCGGAAATTGAAACGCCGCAACCCGAACACCCGCGACCCCGTTCCATCGGTTCTGCAGTTCCTGCTGGATCTCGGTTGCACCGCGGTTGCGCTCCTCCCAGGTCTTGAGCAGCATGCCGCCGATCCCCTGGTTGATCGTCGGCGTTCCCGTGATCTGGAACATCTGCTCGTACTCGGGGAGCTTGCTGGCGACGTCGTACAACTGATGCGCGTAGGTCTGCATCTGATCGGCAGTGGCGTTCGGCGGCCCGATTACCTGGTACAGAACGATGCCCTGGTCTTCGCTGGGCGCGAGCTCCGTCTTGGCGGTGAGAAACAGCAGCACCGCCGCCACCAGCAGCAAGGCGCCCATCACGAGCACGACCACCCAGGTCGAGAGGATCGCGCCGAGCAGGCGCTGGTAACCGGAGTGCAGGCGGCCGAACTGTCGGTCCAGAAACAGGCCAAAGCGCGATTGCGCGCCGCTGCCCTGAAACAGGCGCGAGCACATCATCGGCGAGAGCGTCAGGGCGATGATCCCGGAAACCGTGACCGCGCCAGCGAGCGAAAACGCGAACTCGGTGAACAGCGCACCGGTCAGCCCGCCCTGAAAGCCGATCGGTATGTAGACCGCGACCAGGACAATGGTCATCGCCAGGATCGGCCCGCCGAGTTCGCGCGCGGCGATCAGCGAGGCCTCCAGCGGATTGCGGCCCTCTTCGTTGATGTGGCGGAAGACGTTTTCCACGACGATGATGGCATCGTCCACCACCAGACCGATGGCGAGCACCAGTGCCAGCAGCGTCAGCAGGTTGATCGAATACCCCAGCAGCAACATCACGAAGAAGGTTCCAATCAGCGACAACGGCATCGCGATGACCGGAATGACGACAGCGCGCAGATTGCCGAGGAACAGGAAGATCACTAAGGTCACGATGAGCAGCGACTCGCCCAGGGTCTTGACCACCTCGTGGATCGAGGTGGTCACGAACTTGGTTGCGTCATAGACGATTTTGCCCGTGAGGCCGTTCGGGAATTGACGCTCAATGGAGGGAAACTCGGCTCGCACGCGTCCGGCGACCTCGAGAAAATTCGCTTCCGGCGCCACCTTGATGCCTATGAACACGGAACTGCGCCCGCTGAAGGCAACATTGAAATTGTAGTCTTCGGCACCCAGCGTGACCGTGGCCACGTCCTCGAGGCGAACGAGTGCGCCGTTTCCCTGCTTAACGATCAAATGCTTGAACTCGTCGACGCTGTGCAGATCGGTGCCCGCACGCAGATCGACGGTGACCATCTGCCCTTTGCTCGATCCGAGCGCCGCCAGGTAGTTGTTCGCCGAGAGGGCGTTGACGATGTCGGTCGCCGTTATTCCGTGGGCGGCCAGGCGATCGGCATCCAGCCATGCCCGCAGTGCGAATTGGCGCCCTCCGAGAATCTCGGCTGTCTGCACACCCTCGACCGAATCGAGTTTGGGTTTTACGACGCGAATCAGGTAGTCGGTCACGCTGTTCGATGGCAGGACATCGCTGTAAAAGCCCATGTACATCGCATCCGTGGTCTGACCGACCTGAACGGTCAGGACCGGCTGCTGCGCCGCCGGCGGCAGCTGGTTCTTCACCGAGTTCACCTGCGTATTGATTTCGGTGAGCGCGCGGTTGGCGTCGTAGTTGAGCCGCAGGGTCGCGGTGATGACCGATTGGCCGTTGAGGCTGTTGGACGACAGGTAATCGATTCCCTGTGCCTGCGCGATCGCGGCTTCCAGCGGCTGGGTGATGAACCCGGCAACCGTGTCGGCGTCCGCGCCGAAGTAGGCGGTGCTGATTGTTACCACCGCATTCTGGGTCGCCGGGTACTGGTTTACCGGCAAGTTCACCAGCGCACGCAGGCCGAGCACGAGAATCAGCAAGCTGATGACCGCTGCCAGAACCGGCCGCCGGATAAACAGATCCGTGATATTCATGACCGTCGTGTCGATGCCATGGCTAGGGTTCCGGACGCTGCCGGATCAGTGCTCCTGCGGGGTCGGATTTTCATCGTTGCGCGGAACGACCTTGTTGTCGACGGCCAACGGCCCCCCATTCTTGAGCTTGAGCTGGCCGCTCGTCACCACGGCATCGCCCTCCTTCAGACCCTTGAGAATCGCCACCTGATCACCGCGCGTTGCGCCGGTCGTCACGAACACCTGCCTGGCGGTCAATGTCGCCTCACCCTTGTCGTTCTTTCCGGACTCCGCCACGAATACCGTCGCACCATACGGATTGAAAGCCACCGCCGCCTGCGGTAGCGTGATCTGGCGCTCGCGCGAGCCCACCAGGAGCGCGACTTTGGCGAACATTCCCGGCAACAATTCGTGTTTGGGGTTCTTCAGCGTCGCCTCGACCTGCACATTGCGCGTGCCGCTGTCCACCGCGGAGCTGATGGCGGTGACCTTCCCCTGAAAATTGCGCCGCGGCCAGGCATCTACGCTGGCAAGGACCTCGGCACCCAGGGCCACGCGAGCGAGCTCACGCTGTGGCACGTTGAAGTCGACATAGAGCGTGTCGATGGACTGCAGCGTCACCACCTTGTCGCCGGCGTTCAGGAACTGACCGGGATTGACCGTCGTGATTCCCGTGCGGCCGGCAAACGGCGCGCGTATCATTTTCTTCTCGATGACCGCGCGCTGCTGCTCGACTTGCGCCATCTTGCTCTTCAGATCCGCTTCGTCGGCGTCGATTGTCGCCTGGCTCACCGCACGTGCGGCGAACTGATCGCGGTCCCGGGTCAGCGTAGTGCGCGCGAGGTCTGCCGCCGCCTGCATGGACAGCAACTGCGCCTTCTCCGCATCGGCATTGAGCTCGAAAAGCACATCGCCCGCGCCGACGTTCTGCCCCGATTGGAATTTCACACCACGCACTAGGCCGGCGACCTCGGTGCTCAGATCGGTCCCGCGCCAGGCGCGCAGGCTGCCGACCGTATCGATCTGGTCGAGCCATTCCTGGGACTGCACCGTCATCGTCGAGACGGTCGGCGGCGCGGGCGGCTTGACGGAGGCGATCTGCTTCTTTATCAGAAGGACCTTCACTCCGACGATCGCTCCGATGAGCAGCAGCACGCAGATGATCGTGAAAATCAGCCGCCGCGCGAACCTCGGTCGGGGCTTGGCGGGGTTGTCGATCGGTCCAAGATTTGTCATTGCCTTGATCTCTGGCTCAAGCTTCCGGGTTTGGCTGCCGGTCAATCCGCCCCGTTTCGCACCGGAAAACCATCCGCTTCATTGCTCGGATCACTCCGTTTGCGCCAGGGGCTTGGCGGGCAGCTGCGGTTGGATTTGGTTCCACCACCCACCGCCCAGGGCCTGAAACAAGGCGGCGGTGTCGGCAAACCGGTTCGCCCGTGCCTGCACCACTGCGACGGCCGACTGCGCGAGCTGCTGCTGCGCAGTTAGCAGGCTCAGGTAGCTGACCGCCCCGGCATCGAATTGGGTTTGCGCAAGTTCGGCCGCTGCCCGCGCTTGCGTATACGCCTCGGACTGCGCCGCCAGGGTCCGCGCATCAAACTCTAGTGCCCGCAGCGCGTCGGCCACGTTCTCAAACGCGGTGAGGACGGTCTGACGGTAGAGCGCCGCTGCCTGGTCAAAGGCGGCAACGGCGGCGCGTCGTTGCGCGGCCAGGGCGCCGCCGTGAAAGATCGGCTGCGCCAGTGCGGCGCTCATACTCCAGACGATGGAGTCGGGTTCGAACAGTTGCCGCACGCTCAGCGCGGTATATCCGAAATTGCCCCCGAGCGTGAGCTGCGGATACTGGTTCGCCGTGGCCACACCAACTTGCGCACTGGCCGCGTGCAGCAGGGACTCGGCCGCGAGGATGTCCGGCCGCTGATGCACCAGATCGCTGGGCACGCTCACCGGCAAATCGACTGGGAGATCCATGCGCAAGATCTCGAACGGCGCCAAATCCAGTTCGGAAGGGGCCTTGCCGGTGTACGCAGCCAACTGGTGAAGCGTCTGCGCTCGCTGCAGCTCTAGGGGAAAGATCGACGCTGTGGTCTGCGCCAGCGCGGTTCGCTGCGTCAGTACGTCGGTCCGCGTCACGGCGCCCAGCTCGAAGCGGCGCTCGACGATTTCCAGACCAGATTGCTGCAGCCGCTCCACATCGCGCAGCGCCTGGATCTGCTCGCGCAGCGCCGCTTCCCGGACCACGGCGGTAACGATATTGGCCGTCAGCGCCAACTGCGCAGCACGCAACTGGTTCTCCTGGTAGTCCACTTGCGCCTGCAACGCTTCGAGCTGTCGCCGTACCGATCCGAACAGGTCTACGGTGTAGGAAACGCTCACCTGGGCGTTGTAGAGCGCGAAGGTGCTGGCATACGGCAGGCCCAATTCGGCAGCGGACGCGCGCTCTCTGGCCGCGGAAAGCTGTCCATTGACTGCCGGTACCGTCAGATTCCCCCTGCCGGCCACCAAGGTCTCGCGGGCCTGACGCAGCGCGGCCGAGGCAGCCGCCAGCGTCGGGTTTTCGCGCAAGGCGCCCTCGACCAGCTGGTTGAGAGTTTCGGAGTGGAACAGCGTCCACCAGTCATGGATCAAATCGTTACCGGGCCGCAGTTCTTGCTCCTCACCTCCCGCTACGGCGGCCGGCGCGGCAACTTTCTTGGGCAGCGGCGATTCGACATAGGTGCCCGTGCTCACCGCCCCGGGGCGCTCGAAGTCCGGCCCGACGGCACATGCACCGAGCAATAGCGTCAGCAAGAGCGGCGAGCGCGGGAGCGCACGGCAAACCTCCATACCCACGAATCCTCTCTCAGGTCGTACGGCCAGCGCCGGCAACGCATGGCCGCCGCGCTCTGCCGCCCGGGGCGGGCCGCGGTATTGCTTTCCGCCGCCGCCAAGCCGGAACGCTATCACGAAACGCGCGCGTTCTTGTTCCAATTCGCTGACGCACGGAGACGAGCAATGCACGCCGGACTACGCGATGCAGCGGCTTGGCTGTGAATTCAAGCAATTAAATGTTGCGCCGTTGCTATTTCCGCGCGAGGGAGAAATCCCCTAGGGCATTTCCGGACATTGCGCGTGTCCGGAGTGAATCCCAAGACCTTGCTCTTGGCGCGCCATTACTTACCGTACAGCGGCAAACACTGAGCATCGGGGCGCAAGTGAGAAATATTTGCTATTGTTGACAGCCTTGACTTCCTGTAGAAATAACAACATGACGTCGCACCAAATTCTTTCCCTGCTCCAAAAGCGGGAAGAGTTGTTGAAGAACCTGAGCGAGATAAACGCTCAGATCATTCGCTTTACTCTTGACCATGGAAGTGATTCGGCAATTGCGGTCGTATCTCAGGCCGCACGTACCAGCGGGCGCGCGAACGGGTCTGCCAAGAAAGGCGGGGCGCGGCGCAAGTGGTTCGAGCGCGGCGAAATGATCAAGCTCGCCAGGAAGTTGCTAGCACAGCCCATGTCGCAGGCCGACTTGGTGCGCGCTCTGGCGAGCGCCAAGGGGTACGACAAGGGATTGCCCGCCTCGGAGAAGGCGCGCTTTAAGAGCGCCGCCTATCAGGCGATCGCCGCGGCGCTCGCCGGCAAGCAACTGTTTCGCAACAAGGTCGGGCAGGTCGCTACGCGCCGCTAAAGCAAGTCGATCTGCCTCGGGAGCACCGCGTCCGCGGGCGGACGTACCCTCGCGCCTATGGCGAGTTCATCTCTTCTGGGGGACCGGACTCCAGTTGGCGCTGCAGCGTCGGCGCGTCCAGAGCACGGCACCAGCGCGCAACGACCAGCGTGGCTACGCCATTGCCCACCAGGTTCGTGAGGGCGCGAGCCTCCGACATGAAACGGTCGATGCCCAGGATCAGCGCCACGCCGGCGACCGGAACCGTGCCGACCGCCGACAGCGTCGCCGCCAAGACGATGAAGCCGCTGCCCGTCACCCCCGCGGCTCCCTTGGACGTAAGCAGCAGGACAGCGAGCACCGTCAGTTGCTGGAAAAGATCCAATGGCGTGTTGGTCGCCTGAGCAATGAAAATGGTTGCCATCGTCAGGTAAATCGAGGTGCCGTCCAGATTGAACGAGTAGCCGGCGGGGATCACCAGACCGACGACGGACTTGTGGGCGCCGAGCGATTCGAGCTTGGCCATCATGCGCGGCAGCGCCGCTTCCGACGAGGACGTCCCCAGGACGATGAACAGTTCCTCGCGGATGTACTTCACGAAACGCCAGATGCTAAAGCCGTGCAATCGCGCCACGATGCCAAGGACGACAAAAATGAATATCAGGCAGGTGGCGTAGAAGCACAGCATCAGTCCACCGAGCTGCGCCAGCGCACCGACACCGTACTTGCCGATCGTGAAAGCCATGGCGCCAAAAGCGCCAATCGGGGCGACCCGCATGATCATTCCGACGATGCGGAACAGCACCTGACTAACTTGTTCGACCCAGGCAAACAGGGGCCGACCCCGCTCCCCCGTCAAATGCAGCGCGAAGCCGCTCAGGATGGCGATGAAAAGCACCGGAAGGATCTCTCCGCGCGCAAACGCCCCGACGAGCGTCTCCGGGATGATTTCCAGCAAGAACTGGGTAATCGTTTGCATCTTCCCGGGGCCGGCGTAGGCCGCGACGGCGTGCACGTCCAGGCTGGCCGGATCAACGTTCATGCCAGCTCCTGGTTGCACCACATTGACCACAATCAGGCCAATCATCAGGGCAATCGTGCTCAGGACTTCAAAATAGAGGATCGCAAGGGCGCCGGTCCGGCCGACGGACTTGAGGTCCTCCATGCCGGCGATGCCGAGGACGACGGTGCAGAAGATGATCGGCGCGATGATCATCTTGATCAGCTTGATGAAGGCATCCCCCAGGGGCTTGAGCGACACCGCCAAGTCGGGCTGGAAATACCCGAGCACTACGCCAATGGAGATCGCGATCAGAACCTGTACGTACAGGCTGCGAAGAAAGCGCGTGCCGTGCAAGATATCCTCCTGCGACTGTCGCATTCGCTCCGGGCGGCGGCGGTCGCCTTCCGGAACACCGGTACGAGATCTGGTAGGGGCAGTAGGAGTCGAACCTACGACCTACGGATTAAGAGTCCGCTGCTCTACCAACTGAGCTATACCCCCATGA